>Ga0209443_1000074_pt1 | contig 59386 bp, 56 predicted proteins | sample LauGreBMM110DCMD_2_FD_187571 | JGI IMG/M metagenome (GOLD analysis project Ga0209443, IMG submission 187571) | Freshwater lake microbial communities from Lake Michigan, USA - Su13.BD.MM110.DCMD (SPAdes) (version 2) | ecosystem: Environmental > Aquatic > Freshwater > Lake | place: Lake Michigan... | reverse complement strand
TTGCTACCGATGAGAATTGGTCGACTGAGTATGGAACTTTAGAAATGAACATCGCGATTGTTTCCTCCGTAGATGCCGCTAGCGAACATATTGAGCAGTACGGCACGAAGCACACAGAGGCCATCGTCACTGAAAATCGCGAGAATGCAGCACGATTCATCGCCTTGAGTGATTGTGCCGCCGTTATGATCAATACGTCGACACGCTTCACCGATGGTGAACAGATGGGCTTTGGCGCTGAGATTGGAATTTCAAATCAAAAATTACATGCTCGCGGTCCCATGGGATTAGAGGCGATGACAACGACAACCTGGATAGTTACGGGAAATGGACAGATTCGCAGTTAGTGTGCGGATTTATTAGACTGGAATCCTATGAGCAGCCTTTCGCGTGATGATGTTGCAAATCTTGCTCGCCTAGCGCGGATCCAGATGAGCGAGGAAGAGTTAGTCAGTCTTTCTCATGAGTTCACGGTAATCCTGGATGCGGTAGCTCGAGTACAAGAAGTGGCAAGTGCGGATGTTGAACCGACCTCACATCCACTTCCTCTTCGTAACGTCTTTCGCCCCGATGTTGTTCTTCCATCACTTTCGACATCAGAGGCACTATCTGGAGCACCCGCCCAAGAAGAGTCACGCTTTCGAGTCCCACAGATTCTAGGTGAGGAGTGATTCGCGATAGCGCATCGCAAATGGCGAAAGCGCTGGCTGCTGGTGATATAACTAGCGTTGCATTGACCCAAGTGCATCTAGATCGCATCACATCGGTAGATACAGATGTCCATGCATTTCTCTTTGTTGATACTCAAGGCGCTTTGGCTCAAGCTGCAGCCGTCGATGCCAAGCGTGCCGCTGGTGAAAAACTCTCACCTCTGGCAGGGGTTCCGCTCGCATTAAAAGATGTAATGACCCAGAAGAATGTCCCAACAACGGCCGGATCAAAGATCCTAGAGGGCTGGCGACCACCATACGACTCAACAGTTGTTACCAATCTGCGAGCCAACGACATAGTGATCTTGGGTAAGACAAATATGGATGAGTTCGCAATGGGTTCATCGACTGAAAACTCGGCTTACGGTCCAACACATAACCCATGGGATCTAACGCGCATTCCTGGTGGCTCTGGTGGAGGATCATCGGCCGCCCTTGCCGCCTTTGAAGCACCCCTTGCTATCGGTACTGATACCGGCGGATCGATCCGCCAACCGGCAGCGGTGACTGGAACCGTTGGCGTCAAACCTACATATGGCGCAGTTTCACGATTTGGTTTGATTGCATTCTCATCATCTCTAGATCAAGCAGGTCCCTGCGCACGAAACGTATTAGATGCCGCACTTTTGCATGAGGCGATCGCTGGATATGACGCAAGGGATTCAACGAGCATCAACGCACCTGTTCCACAGGTAGTTAATGCAGCGAAATCTGGTGATGTCAAAGGAATGAAGATTGGTGTGGTCAAAGAGCTCAACGGTGATGGTTATCAAAGTGGTGTGCGCATCCGTTTTGAAGAGTCATTAGAGCTCTTGGCTAAGGCAGGAGCGGAAATTGTCGAGGTATCGGCGCCTAATTTTGAGTATGCCTTGGCTGCCTATTATTTGATCGCACCATCGGAGTGCTCCTCAAACTTAGCTCGCTTTGATGCAATGCGTTATGGCCTACGTGTCGGGGATGGTGAGGGAGCATCGGCTGAGTCGGTGATGAACCTGACGCGAAAAGCGGGATTCGGTCGCGAAGTCAAGCGTCGCATCATTCTTGGTACTTATGCACTCTCTTCTGGTTACTACGATGCATATTACGGCAGTGCCCAGAAAGTTCGAACTCTGATCACGCAGGATTTTGATAAAGCCTTCCAAAAATGTGATGTGATGGTCTCACCGACCTGCCCAACAACGGCTTTTAAAATAGGAGAAAAATCAAATGATCCGATTGCGATGTATTTAAATGACATTGCAACGATCCCTGTGAACATGGCGGGTATCGGGGGAATGTCTCTTCCTGCTGGACTTGCTCCTGAGGATGGACTGCCAGTCGGTTTCCAAATCATGGCACCAGCTATGGCCGATCAACGGATGTACTTGGTCGGTGCCGCCTTGGAAGCGGCCCTGCTTACCAAGTGGGGCGCACCGCTGCTTTCAAAGATTCCAGAATTAAGGGGCAAATAATGGCACTTACATATGATGAGGTGGTCGCCAAGTATGAGCCGGTCCTTGGTCTTGAAGTGCACGTTGAACTCAATACTGAATCAAAGATGTTTTGCCCCTGCAGCACCATCTTTGGTGCAGAACCCAATACACAGACCTGTCCTGTTTGCCTAGCTCTTCCTGGGGCGCTGCCGAGCGTTAACGAAAAGGCGATTGAATCTACGATCAAGATTGGCCTTGCCCTGAACTGTTCGATCGCTCCTTTTAGCCGCTTTGCCCGCAAAAACTATTTCTATCCCGATATGCCTAAAAACTTTCAGATTTCACAGTATGACGAACCAATCTGCATCAACGGCTATGTTGATGTAGAGATCGATACCGATGAAGGTCCCAAAGTTTTTCGGATTGAGATTGAGCGAGTCCATATGGAGGAAGACACAGGAAAATCACTTCATGTCGGGGGTGCAACAGGCCGTATTCATGGCGCAGAGTATTCGTTGCTCGACTACAACCGGGCTGGGATTCCTCTTGTTGAGATCGTCACCAAGATCGTTCCTGGTACGGGTAAATATGCACCACAGGTGGCAAAGGCATATGTCGGTGAACTGCGCGATATTTTGCGCTCACTCGATGTCAGTGATGTGAAGATGGAGCAAGGCTCGCTGAGATGTGATGCCAACGTCTCACTTCGCCTCATCGGCTCGCAGGTTTTAGGTACTCGTAGTGAGACTAAAAATGTCAACTCTCTGCGCTCTGTCGAACGTGCGATTCGCGGGGAGATGATTCGCCATGCAGAGCTCTTGAACAAGGGCGAGCGTGTTGTGCAAGAGACGCGTCACTTCCAAGAGGAGAGTGGATTAACTCGCTCGGGTCGCTCCAAAGAGGCGGCCGAGGATTATCGATATTTCCCTGAGCCAGATCTTGTCCCAGTGGCACCGGATGCTGCATGGATTCAAACTTTGCGAGATGGATTACCCGAGCGAGCATCGATTCATCGCAAGCGCTTACAGGAGGCCTGGGCCGTGCCTGATAAGGAGATGGCGGCGATGATCAATGCCGATGTCTTAAATCTCGTTGAGGCGAGCGTTGATTTAGGAGCCGATCCAACGAAGGCACGTGGCTGGTGGCTGGGTGAGATCTCTCGAATTGCAAATGACAAAGATCTCGCAATCTCAGATTTATCAATAACACCAAGTGATGTCGCCCAAATTGTCGCATTCGTAAATTCTGGGGAGCTCACCGATAAGTTAGCGCGCCAAGTCATAGAGGGTGTAATCGCGGGAGAAGGCACTCCTGCTGCAGTTATCGCTCATCGAGGGATTAAAGTTGTTAACGATGATGGCGCTCTCATGGCTGCGATTGAAAAAGTATGTGCCGAGCAGCCTGAGACTGCGCACAAGATTCGCAATGGTCATCTACCTGCAGCAGGTGCGTTGATCGGTGCAGTCATGAAAGAGACCAAAGGTCAGGCCGATGCCGCTCGTGTACGCAAACTCCTACTCGCTCATTTAGGTCAGGCAGAATAGACTCGAGCCTATGACTTCGATGAAACCGCGCTCTGGACTCGTCACAGATGGATTGGAGCGGGCTCCTGCACGTGGAATGCTGCGTGCAATTGGCATGGGCGATGAGGATTGGGTTAAACCCCAAATTGGTATCGCATCCTCTTGGAATGAGATCACCCCATGCAATCTCTCACTGGATCGATTAGCCAAAGCATCTAAGCAGGGCGTCCTCGATGCCGGTGGTTTTCCTATGCAGTTTGGCACCATCTCAGTCTCTGATGGAATATCAATGGGACATGAAGGAATGCACTTCTCGCTCGTTTCACGCGAAGTTATCGCCGACTCTGTCGAAACGGTCATGCAGGCCGAGCGCTTCGATGGGATGGTCACCTTTGCTGGATGTGATAAGTCCCTTCCCGGAATGATGATGGCCGCTGCACGATTAGATGTTGCAAGCGTCTTTGTCTATGCCGGCTCTACTCTGCCTGGTCAAGTCGATGGTAAAGATGTGACGATCATCGATGCCTTTGAAGCAGTAGGTGCATGTGCGCGTGGATTGATAACACAGGAGCGTGTAGATCAAATCGAGCGGGCAATCTGTCCTGGCGAAGGAGCCTGCGGTGGAATGTTCACTGCAAACACGATGGCAAGTATCGCCGAAGCAATTGGTCTATCACTGCCAGGCTCGGCGGCTCCTCCCTCAGTCGATCGCAGACGCGATGCATTCGCCGTTGCCTCTGGTGCAGCGGTCGTCGAATTAATCCGCAATGGAATCACGACACGAGATATCCTCACGAAGCCTGCATTTGAAAATGCAATCACGATTTTAATGGCACTTGGCGGCTCGACGAATGCGATTCTGCACTTACTCGCAATTGCACATGAGGCCGATGTTGATTTGGAGCTCCATGATTTTCATCGAATCGGCTCAAAGGTCCCGTTGTTGGGTGATGTGAAACCATTTGGCCGCTTTGTGATGACTGATATCGATAAGGTCGGAGGAATTCCGGTAATTCTTAAAGCCCTTCTTGATGCCAAAATGTTGCATGGTGATGTGCTCACAGTGACTGGAAAGACGATGGCGCAAAATCTACGTGATATCAATCCGCCAGATCCAGATGGAGAGATCCTACGTGCTGCATCTGCTCCGTTATCTACTGATGTTGGAATCACGATTCTGGGTGGCTCTCTTGCACCTGATGGCGCAGTATGCAAAACAGCTGGCATAGGCATGACATCATTTGAGGGACCAGCACGGGTATTTGAACGCGAGCAGGCGGCGATGGATGCACTCGAGAATGGGACGATCCAATCAGGTGATGTTGTTGTCATTCGCTACGAGGGTCCCAAGGGTGGACCAGGTATGCGCGAGATGTTGATGATCACAGGTGCGATCAAAGGTGCAGGTTTGGGTAAGACAACTCTTCTCTTAACTGATGGACGTTTTTCGGGTGGATCGACTGGTCTGTGTGTTGGTCACGTCTCACCAGAGGCCCTCGATGGTGGGCCGATAGCCTTCGTAAAGGATGGAGATATCGTGCGAATTGATATAACCAATCGCACGTTGGATCTGCTCGTTGATCAGGCCGAGCTTGCATCCCGCAAAGTTGGTTGGAGACCACTTGGCCATAAATACAGCCGTGGGGTCCTACATAAATACTCCCAATTAGTGGGCTCGGCATCCAAAGGCGCAGTCTGCGACTGAGTGTTCAAATTGTGAGATGTCCATCTCACGCCTTGACTCATCTCATCCTCTAGTGGAGAATCAGCCTATGAATTTACCTCAAACAAACAATTTACCTCAAACAAACTCAGTGGTGATTTAAAAGCGCGTGATCTAGCAATTCGATCGCGCGCTGCCCTCAGTTAATCTGGGGGTTTTTTCATTTAACAGCGGTTACTACACATGGAAGGAGATGGACAATGAGTCAGATGAATGGAGCGAGTTCACTTGTGGCATCTCTTGAGGCCGCCGGTGTAGATGTGATGTTTGGTATTCCAGGTGGTGCGATCTTGCCAGCCTATGACCCGATCTTCTCCAGCTCGATCCGCCACATTCTTGTGCGTCACGAGCAGGGCGCAGGACATGCCGCCACTGGATATGCCCAAGTGACTGGTCGTGTGGGTGTGTGCATTGCAACTTCGGGACCAGGGGCGACAAACCTTGTCACACCACTTGCAGATGCCGCGATGGACTCAGTTCCTGTAGTTGCAATTACCGGTCAAGTTCCATCCCTTGCTATCGGTACCGATGCCTTTCAAGAGGCCGACATTCGCGGTATCACGATGCCATTTACCAAGCACAACTATTTGATTACCGATCCAGCTCAGATACCGCGCGCTATCGCTGAGGCCTTTCATATTGCCAGCACAGGTCGACCTGGTCCAGTCTTGGTCGATATCGCAAAAGATGCACTACAGAAGATGACAGATTTTGAGTTTCCAACTTCAGTCTCTCTCAAAGGTTATCAACCGCAGGTTATGCCCAATGCTCAGAGTATTATCGACGCCGCTGATCTGATCGCTCAATCTAGTAAACCAATCTTTTATGTCGGTGGTGGAGTTATCAAGGCGGAGGCATCGCGCGAGCTATTAGAGCTTGCACAACTACTGGGTGCTCCAGTTGTCACAACTTTGATGGCACGTGGTGCATTTCCAGATACCCATCCTTTACATCTTGGAATGCCCGGGATGCACGGCACTGTCGCTGCAGTCACTGGGCTCCAAAAGGCCGACCTACTCATCACTTTAGGTGCACGCTTTGATGATCGCGTCACTGGAAAACTATCCACATTCGCGGTCAATGCGAAGGTCATTCACGCCGATGTAGATCCAGCTGAAATCGGTAAGAACCGTTTCGCCGATGTTGCAGTTCTGGGCGATTTAAAACACACAATCGCAGCATTGATTCCAGCGTTAAAGATTGCTCTTGCCAAGAATCGCCCTGATTTAGCGCCATGGCTGCACCAGATGAACTCACTTCGAGCCTCCTATCCATTGGGTTATGACACTCCAAAAGATGGTGCACTATCTCCACAGTATGTGATCGAGCGCTTAGGCAAGATCTCTGGCCCCCACGCTATCTTTGCCGCAGGTGTTGGCCAGCATCAGATGTGGGCATCGCAGTTCATTTCTTATGAAAACCCACGCACATGGCTTAACTCAGGGGGTCTTGGCACCATGGGTTACGCAGTTCCAGCAGCGATGGGTGCAAAAGTTGGAGCACCTGATACAACAGTCTGGGCTATCGATGGAGATGGCTGTTTCCAGATGACCAACCAAGAGTTAGTGACCTGCGCACTTAATAATATCCCAATCAAAGTTGCGATCATCAACAATGAATCACTCGGTATGGTGCGTCAATGGCAGACCTTGTTCTATGAGGGTCGTTATTCAAATACCAACCTCGAATCAAAGCGAGTGCCAAACTTTCCGATGTTGGCCGAGGCTATGGGCTGTATTGGTTTGAGTTGTGAGCGCGCCGAGGATGTGGATTCAACTATTGAAAAGGCCATGAACATCAATGATCAACCCGTTGTCGTTGACTTCCGAGTCCATCGTGATGCCATGGTCTGGCCGATGGTTGCCGCCGGAACTTCAAATGATGACATCATGATCGCGCGCGAGACCGCACCCGACTGGGATTCACAGGAGCTATAAAAATGGCCCAACATACCCTTGAAGTAATCGTTGAAAACTCTCCTGGAGTTTTGGCCCGTGTGGCCGGCCTATTCTCGCGCCGTGCTTACAATATTGAACGCTTATCTGTTGGTCCAACTGCCAACCCAGAGACCTCTAAAATGGAGATAGTAGTGAACTTAGAGGGGCATGCACTGGAGCAGGTCATTGCCCAGCTCGATAAGTTGATCAATGTAATTGCAATTCAAGAGATTTTGCCAGAAAGTGCACAGCCAACCGTCCATGACACTCAACCCGATTACCAGAACTAAGGAGAAATACCGTGGCAGCAACGATGTATCACGAAGAGGATGCCGATCTCTCTATCATCCAGGGTCGCAAAGTTGCGATCATCGGTTACGGCTCACAGGGACATGCACACGCCCTTAATCTGCGTGATAGTGGTATCGATGTCCGCGTTGGTCTCAAAGATGGTTCGCCATCTCGAGCCAAGGCCGAGGCCGAAGGTTTGCGCGTTGTAAGCGTTGCCGAGGCCGTCAAAGAGGCGACGGTCATTATGATCTTGGCTCCTGATCATCTTCAGCGCCATATCTACACAGACTCTATTGTGCCAAATCTCAAAGATGGCGATGCTCTCTTCTTTGGTCATGGCTTCAACATCCGCTTTGGCTATATCAAGCCAGGTACGAACGTGGATGTCTGCATGGTTGCACCTAAGGGCCCTGGACATTTAGTGCGCCGCGAATATGTCGCAGGCCGAGGTGTCCCAGTTATCGTTGCAGTCGAGCAGGATTCAACGGGCTCTGCCTGGCCGTTGACTCTCTCTTATGCAAGGGCGATTGGTGGGTTGCGCGCAGGAGGAATCTTGACAACATTTACTGAGGAGACTGAGACCGATCTATTTGGTGAACAATCTGTTTTATGTGGCGGGGCATCACAATTGGTGATGTATGGCTTTGAAGTTCTCACAGAGGCTGGATACCAACCAGAGGTTGCCTACTTTGAGTGCCTTCACGAACTTAAGTTAATCGTAGATCTCATGTACGAGGGTGGAATCGCAAAGCAACGCTGGTCAGTCTCTGATACCGCCGAGTTTGGTGATTATGTTTCGGGTCCCCGTGTTATCGATCCGCATGTAAAAGAGAATATGAAGGCTGTCCTTGCCGAGATTCAAAGTGGTGTCTTTGCTAAGCGCTTCATTGATGATCAAGAGGCTGGCGGCGTTGAGTTTAAGGCTCTTCGCGCTAAGGGCGAGGTACATCCAATCGAGGCCGTTGGCCGTGAACTTCGCAAGATGTTCTCATGGATGAAGCAGACAAAGGCCGATGATTATAAAGAGGGCAGCGTGGCGCGTGGCTAAACCCGTTGTGCTCATCGCTGAGGAGCTAAGTCCGGCAACTCTTGATGCTCTTGGACCAGATTTTGAGGTCCGAAACTGCGATGGTGCCGATCGTTCACAACTTTTAGCAGAGCTTGCAAGGGGAGTCGACGCCGTTTTGATTCGCTCTGCAACGAAGATGGATGCCCAAGCCATCGCTGCAGCAAAAGGTTTAAAGGTAATTGCACGTGCAGGGGTTGGTTTAGATAACGTCGATATTCCTGCAGCAACTGCCGCCGGCATCATGGTTGTTAACGCACCAACATCTAATATCGTCAGCGCCGCAGAGCTTGCCATCTCACTACTTCTTGCATCTGCCCGTTTTATTTCACCGGCTCACGCCGCTCTGCGCAGCGGCAAATGGGCACGTTCTCAGTACACAGGTACGGAGTTATTTGAAAAAACCTTAGGTATCGTTGGCTTTGGCCGTATTGGTCAGTTAGTGGCCCATCGGATGCAGGCATTTGGTATGAATGTCATCGCATATGACCCATATTTACAGCCAGCGCGTGCGGCGCAACTTGATGTAAAGCTTGTGGATCTAGATGAGCTACTTCGTAGCTCTGATTTCATCACGATTCATCTACCTAAGACCAAAGAGACTGCAAATCTAATCGGTGTCGAAGCGCTTAAAAAAGTTAAACCATCTGTGCACATCATTAATGCCGCCCGTGGCGGAGTACTCGATGAAGTGGCCTTATACGATGCGGTAGTTCAGGGCCGTGTGGCAGGTGCTGGACTGGATGTGTTTGCAACCGAGCCTTGTACAGACTCACCGTTATTTACATTAGATCGAGTCATTGCAACTCCACACCTAGGTGCATCAACTGATGAGGCACAGGAGCGGGCAGGTATCGCAGTTGCAGTATCTGTGCGCAAAGCCTTAGCCGGTGAGCTAGTACCAGATGCTGTCAACGTCAAAGGCGGTGTGATAGCCGAAGAGATCCGTCCGAGTCTGCCTCTTGTCGAGAAGATGGCGCAGATTGCCACCGAACTTCTGGGTGAAGTACCCGTACATATTGATATTCAGGTGCGTGGTGAGATTGCAGTTCATGATTCATCGATTCTTGCAATTAGTGCACTCAAGGGCGCACTCATCGCAGTGGGTGCCGAAGAAGTTACCTACGTGAATGCTCCAGGCCTTGCCACCGAGCGTGGCATGACATCTGTAGTCGCAACAACTCCTGATAGCGCTGAGTATCGCTCGATGATCTCTCTTCATGCCGCGACTGGAAGTGGTAAATCTATAACTGTGGATGGAACATTGATGGGAATCAAGCAAACTCAGAAAATTATTGGGATTGACTCTTTCTCCCTCGATCTTCCTCCCACTGCTCACATCCTGTTCTTACGCTACGTAGATCATCCAGGAGTGATCGGTACCGTTGGTCACACCTTAGGTCAGGCCAATATAAACATTGCAGGTATGCAGGTCGCCCGTGCCAGTGCGGGTGGAAGTGCGTTGATGGCCCTGACGGTTGATTCTGAAGTCAGTGATGTTTTATTGGCATCGATCAAAAGAGAGACTGCAGCCGAGTCTGTGCGTACAGTCGTCATGGTGGATTAATGAAGACTATAAACGTGGCTGTTATTGCAGGCGATGGAATCGGTCCTGACGTTGTCAATGAGGGCTTGAAGGTTCTCGATGCAGTTGCCAAAAAGTACGACCTAGAGTTCAAGCGAACTCTTTATGATCTAGGTGCTGGACTCTGGCATCGAACGGGAGAAGTTCTCCCGGATGCGACGCTGGCCGAGATAGCCAAGGCAGATGTGATTTTGCTCGGAGCAGTGGGTGATCCCAGCGTCCCAAGTGGTGTTCTAGAGCGTGGACTTTTGCTCAAACTGCGATTTGCCTTTGACCAGTATGTAAATCTGCGCCCTGCGCGATTAATGCCTGGTGTGACTGGTCCACTTGCGACCAAGGCGGCAATCGATTTTATCGTTGTGCGCGAAGGCACTGAGGGACCCTACGTTGGCGCTGGCGGGGTACTTGCCCACGGCACTGCCGATGAAATTGCAACAGAGGAGAGCCTTAATACCCGCCGCGGTGCCGAGCGTGTTATTCGTGATGCCTTTGAGCGCGCGCAAAGGCGTGATCGTAAAAAGCTAACACTTGTGCATAAAAATAATGTTTTAACTCGTGCTGGTAGTTTATGGACGCGCACATTTAATGAGGTTGCCAAAGAGTATCCAACTGTCACAACAGATTATCTACATGTTGATGCCGCATCGATGTTTATGGTGACAAATCCTGAACGCTTTGATGTAGTAGTGACCGATAATCTATTTGGTGATATTTTAACCGATATCGCCGCTGCAATCTGTGGTGGTATCGGCTTAGCTGCCTCTGGCAACATCAATCCAACTAGAGAATTTCCATCGATGTTTGAGCCCGTCCATGGATCGGCCCCTGATATAGCGGGAAAGAATCTTGCCGATCCGACGGCAACGGTCATGTCGGTTGCAATGATGCTCGATCACTTGGGCTTTAGTGAGGCGGCCCGTGATGTGGAGCGTGTGGTCGCAGCGGATTTACTCTCCCGTGGAGATAAAAAGCGAAGCACAACACAAGTGGGGGATGCGCTCGTCGCAGCGCTATAGACCATGAAGATCACACTTAATCCCAATGCGAAAGATGCATCCACGCGCGATGCATTAGTAGCCGAAGGTGGCTTTGGTAAGTACTACACCGACCATATGGTGGTGTGTGAGTGGAGCGAGAAAGGTGGCTGGGAAGAGCCACATTTAATGCCCTACGGCCCAATTTCATTGGATCCAGCAACGGCTGTTTTTCATTATGGCCAAGAGATCTTTGAAGGTATGAAGGCCTATCGCCAGCCCAATGGCGAGATATCACTCTTTCGCCCGCAGGCAAATGCCCAACGCTTCGCAAAATCAGCGGCGCGCTTAGCGCTACCAGAAATGCCTGAAGCACTCTTTCTAGAGACCATCGAGACGTTGGTGAAACAAGATGCTGGTTGGGTTCCGCACCAAGTAGGCGAGTCTCTTTACATCAGGCCATTTATGTTCGCAACCGAGGTTGGATTAGGAGTTCGACCATCGAACAAGGCGACATACATGTTGATCGCTACCCCAGCCGGTGCATATTTTGATCCATCTAAGGCGGTCTCTGTCTGGATCTCTACCGAGTATGTTCGCGCTGCAATAGGCGGCACGGGTGAGGCAAAGTGCGGTGGAAACTATGCAGCTTCACTGGTTGCCCAAAGGGCAGCGGCGAAAGAGGGCTGCGATCAAGTCGTCTGGATCGATGCAAGAGAGCGTAAATGGGTCGAAGAGATGGGAGGCATGAACCTCTACTTTGTAAAGGGAATCGGCGCAGGCGCAACTGTGATTACACCACAATTAACCGGAACTCTTCTGCCTGGAATAACACGTGATTCGATTTTGAGTGTCGCAAAAGATCTTGGCTATAAAGTGCAAGAGGCGATGGTGAGTATCGATGATTGGCGCGATGGAGTTGCAAGTGGTGAGATCACTGAGATATTTGCCTGTGGAACAGCAGCGGTTGTCTCACCTGTAGGTCTAGCAAAGAGCGTGATGGGCACATGGAAAACTGGAGATGCTCAGCCTGGTGTAATTACGATGCAGATCCGTAACCACTTACTTGGCATTCAACATGGCACTGTTCTTGATACACATAACTGGATGAAGAAGCTCTGTTGATGTCGGTATCAGATGCATTTCATATCTATGACACGACCTTGCGTGATGGGGCACAGCAAGAGGGTCTTAACCTCTCCGTGCATGACAAGTTAACAATCGCGCGCCATTTAGATGATTTGGGTGTGGGTTTCATTGAGGGTGGCTGGCCAGGTGCTAATCCCAAGGACACAGAGTTTTTTGCCCGTGCAAAAAAAGAGTTAGTTCTTAAGAATGCGACGTTCGTCGCATTTGGAGCAACCCGTCGTCCGAATGTTGCCGCGCCCGATGATGCTCTCCTGGGTGCACTCCGTGATTCTGGGGCTCCAGTGGTCACTTTGGTCGCTAAAGCCTTTGATCGCCACGTGGATTTAGCCCTTAAAACCTCATTAGATGAGAACCTTGCAATGATTCGGGATTCGATAAAACATTTGGTCACTGAAGGTCAGCGAGTATTTCTAGATGCCGAGCATTTCTTTGATGGCTATCGCAGTAATCGTGCATATGCACTCGAAGTCGTACGTGTGGCGAGTGAAGCTGGGGCCGATGTGGTTGCTCTATGTGATACGAATGGTGGAATGTTGCCCGATGAACTCTCTCAAGTCGTCCATGATGTATTGGCTGCAAGCTCTGCCCGCCTAGGGATCCACTGCCACAACGACACCGGCTGCGCCGTTGCCAACTCCATGGCTGCGCTCGCTGCAGGTGCGACACATGTCCAGGGCACACTCAATGGCTATGGAGAACGAACGGGAAATGCTGATTTAGTCACGATTATCGCCAACTTAGAGTTAAAAAAGAACCAACTCGTTCTGCCCAAGAATGCCCTACAAGAGGCGTTTCGAATCTCACATGCGATCGCTGAAGTCACGAATGTCTCATCAAGTGCGCGCCAACCCTATGTAGGTGTCTCTGCCTTTGCACACAAGGCTGGCCTTCATGCCAGTGCAATCAAAGTAGATCCATCGTTGTATCAACATGAAGAGCCTTCAACTGTCGGCAACGATATGCGAATGTTGGTAAGTGATATGGCAGGGCGTGCATCGATTGAGTTGAAGTCACAAGAGCTCGGTGTGGATTTAGGTGGGGACAAAGCCCTCATCGGTCGGATCGTCGATCGAGTCAAAGATATGGAGTCTCGTGGCTTTACCTTTGAGGCAGCCGATGCCTCTTTTGAACTTTTGGTCCATGAGGAGATCAGTGGAAAGCGCCCATCTTTCTTTACGATCGAACACTGGCTGACAACGGTGGAGCGCGCGCAGGATCACAGCATCGTCACCAAAGCAGAGGTCACCGTAGTTGCAGCGGGTAAAAAAATTATCTGTACTGGAACTGGTAACGGTCCAGTGAATGCATTTGATAACGCACTTCGCACTGGTCTAGCCCAACTCTATCCAGAGCTTGAAGTTCTAGAGCTCACCGATTACAAAGTACGCATCCTCGAGGGTCGCTTGGGTACTGGTGCTATAACCCGTGTCTTGGTTGAGACAAGTGATGGTAAGGGTGACTGGAGCACTGTTGGTGTTCACGAAAATGTGATTGCCGCTTCGGCCATGGCCCTTGAAGATGCACTGACCTTCGGCCTTCTGCGTCAGGGACGTAAACCCGAGTAAACTTTCATCTGTGAGTGAGAATTTCGAAAAGCTGCTTACCGCCTTTGAACGCAACTTAAAAGTTGAGCGCAACCTTTCGCCTCACACAATCCGTGCTTATATGGGGGATTTAAAATCGCTCCTTTTACACTTAGAAAAGCTTGGCTTAAGTGATATCAGCGCTCTTGAACTCACGCATCTGCGATCGTGGCTGGCCAATCAGGCGGTCAAGGGTGGAGCACGAACTACGCTTGCACGTCGCGCCGTCTCGGTTCGAATGTTTACGAAGTGGGCGTTAAAAAATAAGTTTTTAAGCAGCGACGTGGGTGCAAGCCTGGCAACTCCTAAAGGACATCGCACGCTGCCAGGTGTCTTAGATGTTAATAATGCACAGATTGTGATGGACTCAATGGCCACAAGGGCGTCACAGGAGCAGACGCCCATCTCTTTGCGCGATGTTGCGATGGTGGAACTTCTCTATGCAACGGGTGCGCGTGTTGGCGAGCTCTGCGGTTTAGATATCGGCGATATTGATTACAGCCGAAACACCATTCGAGTGTTGGGTAAAGGAGATAAAGAGCGGGTGATTCCGATGGGTAGACCAGCGGTGGCGGCATTAGAGAGTTATCTTAAGGATGGACGTCAGGCTTTAGTGAGCACTCAATCAGCGAATGCGCTCTTTCTCGGTCTGCGTGGAAAGCGTATTGACCAACGCACCGTACGTACTGTGGTCTACGAAGCGCTATCTGCGATTGAGGGAATAGAGCGGATGGGACCACATGCCTTGCGACATTCGGCGGCAACGCACTTGTTAGAGGGTGGAGCCGACTTGCGCACCGTACAAGAGATTCTGGGCCATGCATCCCTTGCCACAACTCAGATCTACACACATGTATCGAGCGCACGATTGCAAAAAGTATTCAAACAGGCACACCCACGGGCATGAACACATCGATAGTTATAATTCCGACATTCAACGAGGTAGAGAGTATCGGCTCGCTTATACAAGCTCTCAAAGAGTTGCCGGTCGATATTTTAGTCATTGATGATAATTCGCCCGATGGTACTGCCGAAATATGTAAAGCCCATGGGGTCGAAGTCATCTCGCGTGAATCGAAATTGGGATTGGGAAGTGCTTATCGCACCGGCTTTGCGATCGCACTTGATCGCGCTTATGTAAACGTGATTGAAATGGATGCCGATGGCTCTCACAGAGTGAGTGATTTGGTCTCAATGATGGAGTGGATTGGTTCAAGTGATCTGTTAATCGGTTCTCGCTGGGTCAGTGATGGCGCAATCGAAAATTGGAGTAAGTTTCGTGAGTACCTCTCAAGGGCGGCAAATACATATGCCAATACCTTGCTATCACTTGATGTGAAAGATTCAACATCGGGCCTTCGGATATACAGCACAGAGCTATTACGTAAGATGGAGATAAAAACGATCAGGAGTGAGGGCTACTGTTTTCAGATCGAGATGACTCGCAGGGCTATCGCATGCGGGGCTTCGATAGGGGAGATTCCCATCACTTTTATCGATCGGGCACACGGAGCGAGCAAGATGTCGATCTCTATCGCGATTGAGGCGATCCTTCGAATCACCTCTTGGGGGCTTTTGCGCCTGGTTGGACGGTAGTTTGCACCGGGTCGTTACGGGTAGGATTTGAACTGCACCCTTGACTAAGTTCAAAGGTGACATCTCAGCACTCACCGAGCTAGTTGGTTTTAAACTAATTGGATCGGCATAACCACCTCGGTCCATAAGAGATTATGGTCGGTGATTTCGAGTGCGACGGGCCCAACAAATGTTTGGCCAAAACCGAGCGGGTTTTCTGCGCGTGCGCATTAAATCTATGAAGGAGTCAACCTGCCATGGCAGTTGTAACAATGCGAGAACTTCTCGACAGTGGGGTCCACTTCGGACATCAGACTCGTCGATGGAATCCAAAGATGAAGCGCTTCATCTTCACCGAGCGCAACGGCATCTACATCATTGATATTCAGCAATCACTTGCACTCATTGATAGTGCATACAACTTTGTGAAGGATACAGTTGCAAAGGGCGGTCACATCCTCTTTGTTGGGACAAAGAAGCAGGCTCATGAACCGATCATGCAACAAGCGGCACGTGTGGGGATGCCAACCGTAACTGAGCGTTGGTTAGGTGGAATGCTTACTAACTTCCCAACTGTTTATAAGCGTGTTCAGCGCCTCAAGGAGTTAGAGGCCCTTGAGAACACCAATGACCTTCTTTTGACCAAGAAGGAGCTTTTGATGCTGCGCCGTGAGCGAGAAAAACTGTTTAAGAACCTAGATGGAATTCGTCACATGACTAAGTTGCCCTCAGCGATTTGGGTTGTAGATACAAAGAAAGAGCATCTTGCAGTTCAAGAGGCCAAGAAGTTAGGTATTCCCGTGATCGCGATCTTGGACACAAACTGCGATCCAGATGAGGTCGACTACAAGATTCCAGGAAATGATGATGCAATCCGTTCAATCGGTCTGCTTACTCGCGTCATCACCGATGCAATCGTTGCCGGACTTGCCGCGCGCTCTGCAGTTGTCAAAGAAGAGAGCAAGACGCAAACTCCAGCAGAGGTTGGCGCAGGTGAACCGATGGCAGATTGGGAGAAAGAGATTGCATCACCCGAACTAGTCGCACAAGCCCCAGCATCAGAAGAGGGAGCATAATTTCTATGGCTGCATATACAGCTACCGACGTTAAGCGCCTTCGAGAGGCAACGGCTGCCGGAATGCTCGATTGCAAGAAGGCTCTCGATGAGGCACAGGGCGATTATGAAAAGGCGGTCGATCTCATTCGTGTGAAGGGGCTCAAGGGAGTCACCAAGCGCGAGGGTCGTCTGACATCTAACGGCGCAGTCGTTGCAAAAGTTGAAGGTAGTCTCGGCGTGATGCTTGAGCTCAACTGCGAGACGGATTTCGTTGCAAAGGGTGATCGCTTTGTCGGCCTTGCCGATGAGCTTCTTGTCCATTTGCAGAGCGCACAATCTGACTCAACTGAAAAATTCCTCGAATCAAGTATGGCCAATGGGAGCACAGTCCAGGCTGTAGTTGATGAGGCAAATGCCATGTTGGGTGAAAAAATTGAGGTTCGCCGAATTGCAGTCATCAAGGACTCACCAGTTGGAATCTATCTGCACCGCACAAGCCCCGATCTTCCCCCACAGGTTGGTGTGCTCGTTCAACTATCCAAAGATGCCGGTGAAGTCGGTAAGGATATTGCTCAGCACATTGCCGCTTTTGCACCGCAGTTTGTCACTCGTGAAGATGTCCCTGCAGATTTGATCGAGAATGAGCGTCGCATCGCACATGAAAGCGCGATTGAAGAGGGAAAACCTGAAGCCTCTCTTGCGAAAATAATCGAGGGTCGTGTAACAGGCTTCGTTAAAGAGGTCTCATTAATCGAGCAATCATTTGCCAAGGATGCCAAGAAAACTGTCAAGCAGATTCTCGATGAGGCAGGAACGGGCGTGAAGGCCTTCTATCGCTTCCGCGTGGGTCAATAAGCTTCAAGGAGCTAAGAGTTAAGATTTAGACACCGATCGAATAGTTTCAAGAGGAGCATGTATGTCCGGTACACGTGGAACATATGGGCGAGTGCTTCTCAAACTCTCTGGAGAAGTCTTTGGTGGGGCCAAAGGTATCGGTGTTGACCCTGATGTAGTTCAAGATATTGCTAAACAAATAGCCGATGTTGCTCGCACCGGTGTACAGGTCGCCATAGTCGTCGGTGGTGGTAATTATTTTCGTGGCGCCGAACTTCAACAGCGAGGCATGGATCGCTCCCGCGCCGATTACATGGGTATGTTAGGAACGGTCATGAACTGTCTTGCACTGCAGGATTTTCTTGAGAAAGAGGGGATTCAAACCCGGGTTCAGACCGCGATTACTATGGGACAGGTCGCTGAGCCATACGTTCCATTGCGGGCGATTCGCCACTTAGAAAAGGGTCGTGTTGTCATCTTTGGTGCAGGTGCTGGAATGCCGTATTTCACAACCGACACTGTCTCAGCACAACGCGCCCTAGAAATTGGCGCGCAGGCACTTTTGCTCGCCAAGAGTGGTGTCGATGGTGTCTACAGCGCAGATCCTAAGAAAAATCCTGCGGCCACAAAGTACGAGAGCATCTCTTACGATGAAGTCTTATCTAAATCATTAGCGGTGGCCGATGCCGCAGCCTTTGCTCTATGTCGAGAGAACAAACTTCCGATAGTTGTCTTTGATCTGATGAAAAATGGGAATATCGGCCGTGCGGTGCGCGGTGAGATGATCGGAACCTTGGTCACTTAGGTGATCAGGGCCGAAAAAAAGGAGCGGTAATGTCAGATGTAGCAAGCATCCTCAAAGATGCCGATATCAAGATGAGCAAGGCAGTGGATGTTGCAAAGGATGATTTTGCATCGATTCGCACTGGCCGTGCTCACCCATCACTATTTAATAAGATCATGGTCGACTATTACGGCACCTATACAGCTCTCTCACAACTTGCATCGATTCAAGTTCCAGAGGCGCGTATGGCCACCATCGCCCCTTTTGATAAAGGAGCAATGCTCAACATTGAAAAAGCGATCAGGGACAGTGATTTAGGTGTTAATCCATCTAGCGATGGCTCTTTGATACGTATCAATTTTCCACAATTAACTGAAGAGCGACGCAAAGAGTATATAAAACTCACCAAAAGCAAGGCTGAGGATTCAAAGATCTCAATGCGTAACATTCGGCGCTCTGCAAAAGAGGCGATTGAGAAAATGGAGAAAGATGGCCTTGCTGGAAAAGATGATGTTGCGCGTGGGGAGAAAGAGTTAGAGAAAATTACTGCCGATCATGTCACGCAGGTTGATGAGATGCTCAAGCACAAAGAGACAGAACTCCTAGAAATCTAAGGGGCGTTCTATGTCTGATATGCATTCGATTAATGAGGCGATTAACAAGCGGGCTGGGCGCAAGCTCCTACCCTCAATTGCGGTCTCCTTATCCTTAGTTGCACTCATCTGGACCGCCCTTGCATATCGCCGAGAGGTATTTGTATTGGTTGTGGCGGCAGCTGTTTTGTTTGGCATCCGTGAGATTGTGCGCGCCTTCAATCTTCGTGGCACTTATATTTCACTCAACGGATTGATGATTGCATCTCTTGCTCTTGCATATGCGACATGGAATGGGGGGATAGCAGGCCTGGCAGTCGCCACTGCCGTTGCCTTGCCCATACTTCTGATTCAACTGCTGACTAGAGGCCCTGAAGGATTTGTCGCAAGTGCCACCGCGACCACATTTTCACTTCTTTATCTACCTTTCTTGGGTGGCTTCCTTATCTTGTTAGGCCGCACGGACATGGGTCTAGAGAGAGTCATGACTTTGGTCGTCCTCGTCGGTTGTAACGATACTTTTGGCTATCTCGTTGGTGTCTTGATTGGCAAACATCCTCTTGTGCCAAAGATCAGTCCTAAGAAGAGTTGGGAGGGCTTAATTGGCTCTCTCATCTTCACCGTGACTGGTGGGATTCTCGCCTTTATTCACATCTTAAATGTGCAGTGGTGGATAGGCGCCCTCGTTGGATTGATGATCGTCTTTAGTGCGACGTGTGGTGACTTGATTGAGAGTGCCATGAAACGAGATCTCGCACTCAAAGATATGGGCTCGATGTTGCCAGGTCATGGTGGAATGCTTGATCGGCTTGATTCAGTTTTAATCTCAGCACCGGCGCTTTGGCTGGCTCTTGAGTTAGTAAAGGCCTGGTTATGAGTGCGCCTGAGATAAAACTTACCTTTGATGAACCTGTTCAGCGCAAAAAAGTACCGAAGCACTTAGCGGATTACTCCCCAGATGAGCGGCGTGAGATGGCCAAGCAGTTTGGTCTGCCTGCATATCGAGGGGTGCAAGTAGCAACACATTATTTCTCACATCTCTCAAATGATCCCCAAAGCTGGAGCGATATACCAGCTGAGATGCGCCAGAGCATCGCCGATCAACTCACTCCACAACTTATCCACTTAGTAAAGTCGGTAACGTGTGATGCCGGCACAACGCGCAAGGATTTATGGAAGCTACATGATGGAGTCTTAGTCGAGAGCGTTTTAATGCGCTATACCGATCGCGTAACCGTATGCATCTCATCGCAAGCCGGATGTGGAATGAACTGCCCATTTTGTGCAACTGGTCAAGCCGGTCTCACCCGTAATTTGAGTGCAGGTGAAATCACTGAACAGATCGTGGCCGCGGCTCGTGCATGCGCCGATGGAGAGCTGCCAGGTGGCCCAACGAGGCTATCCAATATCGTCTTTATGGGAATGGGCGAGCCACTTGCTAACTACAACGCCGTCATGCGATCGGTTCGAAACATCACTGATCCAAACCCAGATGGCTTAGGAATCAGTGCCCGCTCAGTGACGGTATCCACCGTTGGCCTTGTCAATGGAATTGAAAAACTTACGCAAGAGGGGATTGCAGTGACTTTAGCAGTTTCACTTCATACACCTGATGACGAACTGCGCGACACATTGGTTCCGATCAATTCGCGCTGGAATATTAAAGAGGTTTTAGCTGCCGCTGATGCATATGAAAAAAGTACCGGCCGTCGATACTCCATTGAATACGCCCTCATCCGTGACATTAATGATCAATCGTGGCGCGCAGATTTATTGGGGCGGCTACTCAAAAATCGCAATGCCCATGTTAATTTGATTCCCCTGAACCCAACCCCAGGATCGAAATGGACGGCATCTCGGCGTGAAGATGAGGCGGAATTCGTGCGCATCTTGGAGAGCTACGCAGTGCCAGTGACGGTTCGAGATACTCGTGGTCGCGAGATCGATGGCGCATGTGGCCAATTAGCGGGCGCAGAAAAAATTAAGTCGGACTAGTTACTCACTCATTGAATTGATAGGCTCCCGTCCATGGAAACGCTACAGAACTTCATCAACGGTAATGCCGTAGATAGCACGTCGGGGCAGACAACAAATCTGATTAATCCATCGAGCGGGCAGGTATTTGCAACTGCGCCACAATCTAATGCGGCCGATATTGATGCCGCTTTTAATGCAGCGAGTAAGGCCTTTCCCGCCTGGCGCGATAGCACGCCCTCAGTGCGCCAACGCGCTCTGCTCAAAATTGCCGATGCAATTGAGGATCGCCAAAGTGAAGTAATTGAGATTGAATGTCGCAACACTGGAAAACCGATCTCATTAACGACCTCTGAAGAGGTTCCACCAATGGTCGATCAGATCCGTTTCTTTGCCGGAGCTGCAAGAAACCTTGAAGGAAAATCCGCTGGTGAATATATGCCAGGTATGACATCGATGATTCGTCGCGAGCCGATCGGTGTTATCGGTCAAGTAACTCCCTGGAACTATCCGATGATGATGGCCGTATGGAAGTGGGCACCGGCAATTGCAGCTGGAAACACCGTTGTCTTAAAGCCAAGTGATACGACACCTGCATCCACTGTTTGGATGGCAAGTGTTATGGCAGAGTTTCTACCTGAGGGAGTCTTCAACGTTGTATGTGGGGAGCGCGAAACTGGTCGCTCCCTCGTAGAACACAAGCGTCCCGATATGGTCTCCATTACTGGCTCAGTTGGCGCTGGAATTCAAGTGGCACAATCGGCAGCTACACAGTTAAAACGTGTACACCTTGAGCTCGGTGGAAAGGCACCAGTAGTTGTATTTGCCGATGCAGATTTACGGGCCGCCGCCGAAGCCATTGCGATCGCAGGTTATTTCAATGCCGGCCAAGACTGCACTGCAGCCACCCGTGTCATAGTTCAAGAGAAGGTTTATGATGATTTTGTAGCCCTCTTAACAGAGCAAGCCAAAGCCATTGCTATTGGAGCACCCGATGAAGATGTCTTCTTGGGCCCAGTCAATAACGCCAACCAGCTGGCACGGGTGAGCGGCTTCTTGGAGCGCGTACCAACTCATGCCACGGTCACAACTGGTGGGCAGGCACTGAATCGCCCGGGCTACTTCTTCCCAGCAACGGTCGTCGCCGGTCTGCGCCAGGAAGATGAGATGATTCAAAATGAGATCTTTGGACCCGTTATTACCGTTCAAAAATTTAGTGATGAGGCCGATGCCGTTACAAAGGCCAATGGTGTCGACTACGGCCTAGCCTCTAGTGTTTGGACCAAGGATCATGGCCGTGCGATGCGTATGGCCAAGGCCTTCGACTTTGGCTGTGTCTGGATCAATACCCATATCCCCGTCGTAGCCGAGATGCCGCACGGGGGATTCAAGCGCTCGGGCTATGGCAAGGATTTATCGGCCTATGGATTTGAAGATTACACGCGTATAAAGCATGTCATGTCTAATCTTGGGGCGTAGTATTTGGCATCGACCTAACCACTAAAGGAGCACACCAGCATGGCAAAAGAGCGATCACTCTCGGCTGAAGCACAGTCAATTCTCAAATCCGGCATCTCTCGTCGCGCCGTTCTTGCCGGCGCCGGTGGGTTGGGAGCGGTGGGATTACTCGCTGCATGCGGTGGCGGCGGTGATGATGCCGCTGCAGAGAACTCGCTACGTTGGGGTAACTGGCCGCTGTATTTAGATTTCGATGAAGACAGCAAGACCTATCCAACGTTAGAAAAGTTCAAGACACAGACCGGGATAGATGCGCAGTACTTCGAGGATTACAACGATAACGATGAGTTCTTTGGAAAGGTCCAAGCCCAACTTAAGTTAGGTGAAGACATCGGCTATGACGTCGTTACACCAACTGACTGGATGGCTGCGCGCTGGATTCGCCTTGGCTACACCCAAAAATATGATCTAGCAAACATCCCAAATCACGTAAATATTTTGGACTCTTTGAAATCACCGTCCTATGACCCAATGCGCGAATCTACATTGACCTGGCAGGGAATTATGGCGGGCTTTGGTTGGAACACAGAGAAAAATCCAAAGGGAGTTCGCACAATCGAGGATCTCTTTTCCCCGCAAAATAAGGGCAAGATCGTAGTTTTGTCTGAGATGCGAGACACCATTGGAGTAATACTTCTCTCCCAAGGCGTCGATATTACCAAGGTCACCGAAGATCAATACATGAATGCCGTCGACTTTATGGCAAAGAAGATTGCCGATGGTTGGATCCGTGGCGTTAAGGGCAATGAGTATGCCGAAGATTTAACTTCTGGGGATGCAACGGCCGTCATCGGTTGGTCTGGCGATATGTTCATTTTGGCCAGTGAGAACGAGGGTAAGTTCGACTTCGCTATCCCAGAGTCGGGAGGCACGATCTCAGGTGATAACTTGGTGATTCCATCAACTGCATCTCCTGGCGGCAAGGCAAATGCTGAGAAGTTAATTAATTATTACTACGACCCAGTCGTAGCTGCAGAGGTTGCGGCCTACGTCAACTATGTCTGCCCAGTAAAGGGTGCACAGGCCGAGATGGAGAAGATCGCTCCAGAGCTAGCAACGAGTGAGTACATCTTCCCAACGCAGGTGACATCCTCACGTCTGAATGTATTTCGCTCTCTGACTCCAGATGAAGAGACAAAGTGGGCAGAGGCCTTCCAGCAGGCGCAAGGCAACTAGTGCCTGTAGGTAACTAGTGTCTGTAGGTAACTAGTGTCTGTAGGCAACGAGTGTCTGTAGGTAACGAGTGTCTGTAGATCCAATCACGGCCCGTGGGGATCTACGTTTAACTCGCATCACTAAGTCATACGGTGAGTTCACGGCAGTTGATGATCTGACGTTAACGATTCCCAAGGGCTCTTTCTTTGCTCTTCTGGGTCCTTCAGGCTGTGGCAAGACGACAACGCTGCGCATGGTTGCCGGTTTGGAAGAGCCAACGGTTGGCAGTATCCACTTAGGTGAGACCGATATCACGACGACTCGTCCCTATCAACGTCCTATCAATACGGTCTTTCAAAACTATGCACTCTTCCCACATTTGACTATCTTTGAAAATATCGCATTTGGCCTACGCCGACGTGGTGTTAAAGATGTCAAAGAGCGGGTAGATAAAGTACTCACACTCGTTGAGCTGCCTCATCTAGCCCAGCGAAAGCCAACCCAGTTATCAGGTGGGCAGCAGCAGCGCATCGCATTAGCGCGCGCCATAGTCAATCGCCCGGCATTGCTTTTACTTGATGAACCACTGGGCGCACTTGATTTAAAGCTACGGCGACAGATGCAGATCGAGCTCAAGTGGATTCAACGCGAAGTCGGGCTCACTTTCGTGCATGTCACCCATGATCAAGAAGAGGCCATGACAATGGCCGACACGATTGCAGTGATGAACGAGGGCAAGATCGAGCAGATGGGCACTCCCGCAGATTTATATGACGATCCAGAGACGGCATTTGTCGCTAACTTTTTAGGTCAGTCAAATCTCATCAAGGGAAAAATCGATGGCAATGATGGCGATAACGTAGTTATCGATCTCTTTGGCCAAAAGATATCGATGCCAAAATCACGCTCACATGCCGTTGATAACTCCCTCTATGCCGGAATTCGGCCAGAGAAGTTTCGCATTACCCGCACGGGATCGCAGGTACGGGGCAATACCTTGAGCGGTGGCCACATTGAGGATGTCTCCTATATTGGTGTGAGCACCCAGTATGTAGTTGCCATGCCATGGGGCCAAGAGCTGATGGTCTTTGAGCAAAACGATGATGGCGTCCCACCATTTAACAAGGGCGAAGAGGTCGTCATCTCATGGGAGCCAAATTTCACATTTGGTCTTCGCGGAGATGAGGATATCGAGGCAGGAATGGAAGTAAATCCAGAGCAGTTAGATGAATAAAGAGTAATGAGGGCTACCTTGGGGAAGGTAAAGACCCCTTACCTACTGCTATTTCCTGGTTTTGCATTTCTCTTCATCTTTTTTATTCTTCCCATAATCAACTTAGCCCAAACCTCAACGCAGACTCCTATCGCTGGTGGTGATACGGGCCAGAATGAACAGACCTTCGCCTTTAGTAACTACATCAACGCCTTCATCGAAAACCGAGAGCAGTTCGGACGCTCATTCATCTATGCAACCCTTGCAACGATTTTTGCCTTAGCCATTGCCTACCCATTGGCGTATGCCATCGCATTCAAATCTGGAAAGTTCAAGAATATTCTTCTTGTTCTAGTCGTAGCACCCTTCTTCACATCGTTTCTACTTCGGACCATCGCCTGGAAACAGATCTTGGGTGAAGAGGGCTTTGTGGTGCCGACGCTTCGTAACTTAAATCTCATGGGGCAATCCACAACGATTACATCGACATCTATCGCTGTTGTGGCGGGTATGACCTATAACTTTCTACCCTTCATGACGCTTCCTTTATATGCCTCGCTTGAGCGTATCGATCCACGAACAATTGAGGCATCTGGCGACTTATATGCAAATGCCATCACAACTTTTCGCCGCGTAACCTTGCCACTATCTCTCCCAGGTGTCGTAGCAGGCACATTACTTACCTTCATCCCAGCAGCCGGTGACTATGTAAACGCTGCGATCTTAGGAAGTCCTAACACAAAGATGATCGGTAATGTCATCGAATCTCGGTATTTCAAGATCGTTGACTATCCCACTGCAGCAGCACTTTCATTTACCTTGATGGCAGCTATCTTGATCCTTGTCACCCTCTATATCCGAAAAGCTGGGACGGAGGAGTTGGTATGAGCACGCAGTTGAAGAGCGCCTCTATCCCGACGATTCCAATTAAGGCCAGGCTTTCGCGCTGGTTTGGACGTAACCTCTTGCGTATCTATATGGTCTTCGGCTTCACATATCTCTTCATCCCAGTGGCCTACACCTTTGTATTCTCATTCAATGATTCAGGCAAGAGTAATCTGATCTGGAAGGGCTTTACGCTAGATAATTGGCAGAATCCATGCGGTGCGCCGCAGATTTGTAATGCACTTGGTAACTCAATCAAGATCGGCTTACTGGCTACGATATTTTCAACGATTCTTGGGACTCTCATCGCCTTTGCAATCGGGCGTTATCACTTTAAGGGCCGCTCAAGCTCTAACCTGCTGATCTTTCTACCTATGGCAACACCTGAGATAGTCCTTGGAGCCTCACTTCTATCGCTCTTTCTTGTCTTCAAAATAAATCCAGGATTTTGGCCCACAGTCATCGCTCACGTCGTATTTTGTATCTCTTTCGTCGTCGTCACCGTCAAAGCGCGAATCGCAAGTTTAGATCCACGACTTGAGCAGGCCGCGATGGATCTATATGCAAATGAGGTAGAGACATTTAGGCGTGTTACCTTGCCATTAGTTGCACCTGGTATTGCAGGAGCGGCTTTGTTGGCCTTCTCACTCTCCTTTGATGATTTCATTATCACTAACTTTAATTCTGGGACGTTAATCACCTTCCCAAAGTTCGTCTATGTGGCCGCTGCGCGAGGAATCCCCGCACAGGCAAATGTGATCGGATCTGCGATGTTTTTCTTAGCTTTAGCCCTTGTCATCGCGGTTCAGATAGTCAATCGTAAGAAAATACGCTAGCCTTAGGATGTTGCTATAGCGACCGACAGGTTGTAAAAAGAAAATCTGCGCTATGGGGTTAGGTTCCGGAGGACCCGGGCCAACTACGAGTTGTGATTGAAGGGGTGATTCCGGCCAAGGCCGGATAGCGCGATGGTAACCATCGACCCCTCTGTTCTCACGCACCTGAGTTATATGCAGCCGGCCTTGTACTGGCTCGATGAAGATCCCCTCGAGCCGATGCCGCATCCAACTCTAATCGGTGATGTGACGACCAATCTTTGCATCGTCGGTGCTGGCTATACAGGTTTGTGGACCGCTCTTCTTGCCAAAGAGGCCGATCCGCAGCGCGAAGTCATTATTCTCGAGCAGCGTGAAACCGGTGCCGGCGCATCGGGCCGTAATGGGGGCTTTTGTAGTTACACACTTACTCATGGATTCATGAATGGCTACGCCCGCTTCAAGGATGAGATGGCGGTTATTGAGCGTATGGGTCGCGAGAATCTGGATAGCATCGAAGCGACAATCAAGAAATATGGAATTGAATGTGATTTTGAGTGGAATGGGGAGCTTCGAGTCGCGGTCCAAGATTGGCAGATGGAGTCGATCATCGAAGAGGCGGCCCTTCGCAACTCCTTTGGAGATAACGTTGAAGTTTTGAACGCCGCCCAGGTGCAGGCCCGGGTGAACTCACCGATTTACAAAGGTGCACTCTGGGATCCAGATGGCACCGCCTTAGTCGATCCTGCACGTTTGGTCTGGGGACTTGAGCGTGTTTGTATAAAACTAGGTGTGAAAATCTTTGAAAATACTCATGTAGAAAAAGTTGAGCAGACTCGAACAGGGATGATCGTTCACACTCCATATGGAGTTGTGCATGCGAAGAAAGTCGCACTCGCAACTAATATCTTCAAATCACTTGTGCGCCGGGCCCATAAGTACGTGATCCCTGTCTATGACTTCCAACTCGTCACTGAGCCATTAACTCCAGCGCAACTCGAATCCATCGGTTGGAAGGAGCGCGAGGGATTATCTGATGCTGGTAATCAATTTCATTACTATCGAATGACGAAAGATAATGAGATCTTATGGGGTGGCTATGATGCGATTTATAACTTCAGTGGCAAGGTCAGACAAGAGTATGAGTCAGATGCCCAAACATATGCACATTTAGCACAGGCTTTTTTGGAGACGTTCCCGCAACTCAAGGGAATCAAGTTCACACATGGTTGGGGAGGCGCGATCGATACCTGCACACGTTTTTCACCATTCTGGGGCATGGCACATCGCAAACGTTTGGCATACGTCATGGGCTATACAGGTTTGGGGGTCGGATCAACCCGCTTTGGTGCACAGGTAATGCTGGATCTTTTGGATGGTGTTGATAATGAGCGCACTCGTCTTACGATGGTGCGAAAGAAACCATGGCCATTTCCTCCCGAACCATTTCGATTCCTCTTTATCCGCCTGACGCAATGGTCCATCAATAGAGCAGATCACAAGCAGGGTAGGCGTAACTTGTGGCTTCGCATGCTCGATTCCTTGGGCTTAGGTTTCGATTCTTAATGTTTTACGCCTATTCTTGATACATGGTCAATCACGGCAACATGTATGGCCCCGACTTTACATTTCTTGGTATCGAACGCTGTGATTTAGATATCCCATCGAGCTTTGCCGATGCCGATGTTGTAATCATCGGTGCACCGATTGACAGCGGTACATCTCATCGCTCGGGTGCAAAGTTTGGTCCTCAGGCCATTCGTGGTGGGGATTATCTGCCTCATGATGCTGCGCGTCCTCATTTGGCGCTGCGTATCGATTCATTACAGGAGATGAAGGTCGTTGATGCAGGGGATTTACTCATGCCTGGGGGAGATCTCATCGCCTCACTTGAGTTACTAGCAGTTGCAACAGAGAAGATTTCACGTGCAGGTGCTATCCCAGTCATTCTTGGTGGAGATCACTCAATTGCATCTGCCGATGTTGCAGGAATCGCACGTCATCGAGGTCTTGGAAAGATTTCAATGATCCACTTCGATGCTCACGCCGATACAGGTGAGGATCACTTCGGCGCCCTTGTTGGACATGGAACCCCGATGCGCCGCTTGATTGAATCTGGTGCGGTGCGAGGAGATCGTTTCCTGCAGCTCGGTCTGCGCGGATATTGGCCAGATGCCAAAACCCTAGATTGGATGAGAGATCAGGGTATGCGCTCCTATGAGATGACTGAGATCCATCATCGTGGATTACACACTGTCTTAGATGAGTCATTTGTGACTTTGACCGATGGATGTGATGGTGTATTTCTCTCGGTAGATATCGACGTTGTAGATCCGGGGATGGCGCCAGGGACTGGAACACCAGAGCCGGGAGGGATGACTAGTCGCGAACTACTCGAATCTGTGCGTCGAATCTGCCTTGAACTTCCAATAGTCGGTATCGATGTGGTGGAGGTGGCACCTGCATTCGATAATGCAGAGATCACTGCGATCCTGGCTAATAGAGTCGTTTTAGAGGCGTTAAGTGCGATTGCAAAGCGTCGCAGCGGTGAGAAGTATTCACCAACACAAAACTTATTGGATCGCTAGATGCGTGAAGTTGTAGTCCTAGGCTCCACGGGCTCCATCGGGCGCCAGGCTCTAGAGATCATAGCCGCGTACCCAGATAAGTTTCGTGCCCTTGCAATCTCATCGGCAGGTAGTGATCCGGCCTTGGTCATTGAACAAGCAAGGGCTTTGAAAGTGAGTTATGTCGGTGTTGTGAGCAATGCCGATGTGATCGGCCAAGCTTTACCTGATGTCAAGGTGATCGATGGAGAACTAGCATCCTCGCAGATCGCATCTCTTGCCTGTGATGTCGTCATCAATGGCATTACAGGCTCGATCGGACTTGGTCCAACTCTTGCCGCCCTTGATGCGGGAAATATATTGGCCTTGGCCAATAAAGAGTCACTTGTTGTAGCAGGTGATCTCGTCATGTCAAAGGCAAAGCCGCTGCAAATAATCCCGGTCGACTCTGAGCATTCGGCAATCTGGCAGAGCGCCTTAGCTGGTAAGCGTGATGAGATCAGTAAGGTGATTTTGACCGCAAGCGGTGGTCCATTTGTGGATCGAAATGATGTGAGTGGGGTGAGCCTGGAAGATGCACTCAAGCATCCAACATGGAGTATGGGCGCTGTTGTTACTATAAATTCTGCGACCCTAGTCAATAAGGGTCTTGAGATAATCGAGGCACACCATCTATTTTCAATGCCATACTCTGCAATAGAGGCGGTCATTCATCGCCAATCGGTTGTGCACTCATTGGTTGAGTTCGTGGATGGATCAACAATCGCCCAGGCAAGTCCCCCCAATATGAAGGGTGCGATCGCTTATGCACTTAACTTTCCGAACCGTCTAGTAAAGGCGACTGCACCTATTAATTGGAGTATGAAACACGAGTGGAGTTTCCAACCAATCGATGACACACAGTTTCCAGCGCTCGCCCTCGCACGCCATTGTGGTGAGATCGGTGGGGGCCTTCCTGCGATATTTAATGCGGCAAATGAGATTGCGGTCGCAGGATTTATCGCTGGAAAGATCGCATTTACCTCAATAGTTCCCTTAGTTGAGGCTGTGGTTGCGCAATCTGAAAAATTAGCACCTCAAAGGCTGCGAGACTTGGTCGATGTCAGTGCCGTGCAAGATGATGCGCGGATGCTTGCCCGTGAACATCTAATACGATTGGCCCCATAATGCAGATACTCGGTGTCCTTGCCTTTGTCGTTGCCCTTCTCCTATCAGTGATGATCCATGAGTTTGGTCATTACTTGACGGCGAAGCGATATGGGATGAAGGTCTCTGAGTTTTTCCTCGGATTTGGAACACGCCTGTTCTCGCGCCAGATCGGGGAGACCGAGTTTGGAATTAAGGCGATTCCAGCTGGTGGCTACTGCAGGATCGAAGGTATGACACCGACAGATCAGATGCCTGTGGGCCAAGAGGAGCGAGCCTTTTATAAGGCGACATCGGGACGCAAGTTAATCGTCCTTGGCGCTGGATCCTTCCTGCACTTTGTCATCGGATATCTCCTGCTTTTCACCCTCTTTGCTGGGATCGGTACCACGCAGGTTTTACCGATCATCGGTGAGGTCATCAAGGGATCAGCGGCGCAATCTGCAGGTCTGTTGGCTGGGGATGAAGTGGTATCTATCAACGGTAAGAAAATCACTGATTGGTACAGAGATGTCCAAGTCATCCGTGACTCTGCAGGTCGAGAGTTGAGCCTTGGAGTACAACGCTCTGGGCAAGAGCTCATCATCACTGCAACACCTACCCTTGAGAGCATTGATGGCGAGCAGAGATATCTGCTGGGAATAATCAATGAATCTGGGTTAGTGCGTACAGGGTTCATCTCCTCCTTTCAAAAGGCTGCGATTGTTACCAAGGACTTTCTCTTTCAGAGCGTTAAATCTCTTGCCAACCTTCCCTCCAAGATTCCGCAGCTCTGGGGTCAGACTGTTGATGGACAAGAGCGCGATGCCAACGGTCTTGTCGGTATCGTCGGAGTCGCACGTGTATCTGGAGAGGCCGTCAGCAGCGATAACTTAACGCCGATGGAGCGCCTTGCTACTTTCACTCTGATTATTGCAAGTTTGAATATCTTCGTCGGTATTTTCAACCTCCTTCCGATCCTTCCCCTCGATGGCGGACATATGGCCGTTGCCATCGCCGATGAGATACGCGCTCTCTTTGCTCGCATGCGTGGACGTGCACGGCCGGCACCGATCGATGTGACTGTGCTTACCCCGATCACGGTAGTGGTATTTGTGATTTTAGCTGCGTTGACGCTTCTTCTTCTTGTGGCAGATATCGTCAATCCAGTCATTCTCAATCTTTAGCAGATCACGACTAGTTACGGCACAATAGGGCCATGGTCGATTTAGGGATTCCTAGCGCACCGCCTCCTGTACTTTGCGCACGTCGCACGACCAGGCAGATGATGGTTGGCAAGGTCGGTGTCGGTAGTGCATCACCGGTGAGTGTGCAATCGATGTGCACCACACTCACATCTGATATCAACGCAACGCTGCAACAGATCGCCGAGCTCACTGCCGCCGGATGTCAGATTGTCCGAGTCGCGGTGCCGAGCCAGGATGATGCAGATGCACTGGCTCAGATCGCCAAGAAATCCCAGATTCCAGTGATTGCCGATATTCACTTTCAACCCAAGTATATTTTTGCAGCTATCGATGCAGGCTGCGCAGCTGTACGAGTGAACCCAGGAAATATCAAGCAGTTCGATGACAAGGTGAAAGAGGTCGCAAAGGCGGCCGGTGATGCCAAGATTCCGATTCGAATCGGAGTCAATGCGGGATCACTCGATCCTCGACTACTTGCAAAGTATGGCAAAGCAACCCCTGAGGCCCTAGCCGAGTCTGCGCTCTGGGAGGCATCCTTATTCGAGGAGCATGGTTTTTCAGATATCAAAATCTCAGTAAAGCACCATGATCCAGTGACAATGGTGAATGCATATCGAATCTTGGCGGCAAAGTGCGACTATCCCCTACACCTTGGGGTGACTGAGGCTGGACCGATTTTTCAAGGCACGATCAAATCTGCGACCGCCTTTGCAATTTTATTAGCTGAGGGAATCGGTGACACGATCCGTGTCTCTCTCTCTGCACCTCCAGTGGAGGAGGTCAAGGTGGGAATCTCAATTCTAGAATCTCTAAATCTTCGTCAGCGAAAACTTGAAATAGTCTCCTGTCCATCATGTGGGCGTGCACAAGTCGATGTCTATACGCTGGCTGAGAAAGTGCAGGCAGGATTAGAGGGTATGACCGTGCCGCTTCGTGTTGCAGTGATGGGATGTGTTGTTAACGGACCGGGTGAAGCTCGCGAGGCCGATTTAGGTGTTGCATCTGGAAATGGTAAAGGTCAGATCTTTGTTAAGGGTGAGGTCATTAAGACCGTGCCTGAAGCGATGATTGTTGAAACTTTAATTGAAGAGGCGATGAGATTAGCCGAAGAAATGGAGGCCGCGGGCGTTGCATCAGGCATGCCTACCGTCGATATTCGCTAGGCTCACCTCATGTTGAAGATGTCTACGCTCTTTTTGCGTACGCTGCGCGATGATCCAGCCGATGCAGAGGTAGCCAGCCATCGTCTGCTCGTTCGAGCCGGATATATCCGTCGAATCGCCGCAGGTATCTACTCATGGCTTCCATTGGGCGTCATCACCCTTCGCAACGTTGAGAACATAGTTCGTCAAGAGATGGACCAGGCAGGCTTTCAAGAGGTCCACTTTCCTGCGCTGCTTCCGCGTGAGCCATATGAGAGCACTCATCGTTGGAGTGAGTATGGACCATCTCTTTTTCGCCTGAAAGATCGCAAAGGCGCAGATTACTTACTCGGACCAACACATGAAGAGATGTTCACATTGATGGTCAAAAGCGAATACTCCTCATATAAAGACCTGCCTGTCTCTTTGTATCAGATACAGACGAAGTATCGTGATGAGGCCCGTCCACGCAGTGGGATCATCCGCGGTCGTGAGTTTGTGATGAAGGACTCTTATTCATTTGATATTGATGATGCCGGCCTTGATATCTCTTATCAAAGGCACCGTGATGCATATGTCAGCTGCTTTGATCGATTGGGGATGAAGTACAACATCGTCCAAGCCGTCTCAGGTGCGATGGGTGGATCGCGCTCAGAGGAGTTTCTAGCACCCTGCGGCACAGGTGAGGACACCTACGTTCTGTGCCCACAGTGTGGTTATGCTGCAAATGTCGAGGCGATGATAACGAAGGTTGCGCCGGGTGATCCATCGGGTATTCCAGCGCTAGAGGAGTTAGACACTCCTAATACTCCGACGATTGACTCCTTGGTTGCCGTTATGAACTCAAACTTTGGTGGTGGCCATAGTGCCGCGGATACGCTTAAAAATATTATGTTGGTTGCAGATGGAAAAGCGATTGCAGTCTTAGTACCCGGAGATCGCGAGGTAGATCTCAAGCGTCTGCAGGAGAACTTAAGTGGAGTCCACGAGCTTCGTATCTTCGAAGAGGCCGACTTTGATAAGTATCCCAAGCTCGTCAAAGGCTATATAGGGCCCCAGGACGTGAAGTCATTTGGGATTCCCCTCTATGCCGATCCACGTGTGGCACCTGGAACATCGTGGATAAGTGGTGCTAACAAGAAGAATCGCCATGCACGCTTTGTTCTCAATGGTCGCGACTTCACACCTGATGCCTATGTCGAGGCTGCAGAGGTACGCGCAGGAGATGCCTGCCCGCAGTGCGCAACGCAGATTGTGATTGATCGTGCAATTGAGATAGGTCATATCTTTCAATTAGGTCGAAAGTATGCAGATGCCCTCGACCTCACAGTCTTAGACCAGAACGGAAAGTCGCAAGTGCTCACTATGGGCTCTTACGGTATCGGTGTATCCCGGGCGGTCGCTGCGATCGCAGAACAGACAAGTGATGAGATTGGTCTTAACTGGCCAGTTGAGATAGCACCGGCCAAGGTGCATATCGTGGCCACAGGTAAGGAGGATCTACCCTTTGATACCGCTCTTACACTTGGGCAGAATCTAGAGGACATTGGTATCTCGGTCATGCTCGATGATCGCCGAGAGGCAAGTGCTGGCGTAAAATTCAAAGATGCCGAGTTAATCGGTAATCCCATCATCGTTGTTGTGGGCAAAGCCCTGGCCGATGGCAATGTTGAAGTGCGCCTACGATCAACTGGGGCTAAGAGCGAGGTATCTCTTGCAACTGCGGTAAGTGCTATCTCAGCACTGCTCAAGTAAGGAGGGAATATGGCTGAGCTAAGCCTTGCAACTGGTTTATTTCTCCTGAGTGCATCCTTCTTCGCTGGATTTATCGATTCAATCGCTGGCGGTGGGGGATTGATTCAACTTCCAGCGCTTTTAATCGGTTTACCCAAGACTGAGACGGTGACAATTCTTGGAACAAATAAACTTGGCTCAGTCTTTGGAACTACGGTCGCAGCTGGACTTTATCGCCGAGTGATAAAACCCGAACCCAAGGTACTACTCGCAATGGCAGTGCCGGCATTTGTTGGATCGGCCGGTGGTGCATCCCTTGCATCCTCAATCCCAACTTCAAGTATGCGTCCGCTCGTGTTGATACTTTTGATTGTTGTTGCAATCTACACCTGGCTCAAACCTGATTTAGGAAAGATAGAGCTTTTACGCCATCACTCGGCACGCCGAATTCAGATCGCAGCCCTGGCAGGAGCCATCATCGGTTTCTATGACGGAATCTTTGGGCCAGGCACTGGCTCATTTCTGATGCTGATCTTGGTGGCCTCCCTTGGCTATGCCTTCATCACCGCCTCTGCTATCGCAAAAGTAGTCAACGTCTCAACCAATCTGGGTGCAATCCTGATCTTCGGTTTCAATGGTGCGATCATCTGGCAGATTGGATTGGCCCTGGGGGCGGCAAATGTAACTGGGGCAATCATCGGCTCTCGCCTTGCTATTCGTGGCGGTTCAACGCTGGTGCGTAAAACCTTCATGGTCGTGACCGTTGCGCTCATTATTAAGGTAGGGATTGATACTTTTCAATCTTTCTAGTTACACTTGGTTTACAACTTAATAGGAAAGTAGTCTTATATGTCACTGACACAATCTTTAACTGCGCTCCTTTTGCCTGACATCGAAAATGCAGGTTACTTTCTTGAGGAGCTTGTCGTCTCAAAGCCTGGCGATCATTGCATTCTCACCTGTGTCGTAGATGGCCCAGCGCCCCTGAACCTGGATGAGGTAACCCTTCTCTCGCGGTTGATTTCAGAGCACTTGGATACAAGCACACTCATTGAGGGCACCTTTACTCTTGAAGTCACATCACCGGGCGTTGACAGACCACTGACGCAGCGCCGGCACTGGGAGAAGAACGTGACCCGGATAATTGCGATGGTCTTTCATGATGGTGGCACCCTAACTGCCCGATTGACTCATTTAGGCGAGAGTGATGCCGTATTTGTTGAAAATATCAAGGGTCGGATGAAGTCACATACCGTTGTCTTGGCCGATATCAAGCGAGCACAGGTACAAGTCGAATTCAGTCGTAAGGATGAGAAGTAAATGCATGTAGAGATGAGTGCATTAGTTGAGATGACAACACAGAAGGAGATCGCACTCGAGCAGCTCATTTATGCCATTGAAATTGGAGTCTTAACGGCTTACAACCAGAGTGATGAATCCAAGCGCCATGCAAGAGCGGTTTTAGATCGTGAGAGTGGTGAAATCTCAATACTGGTTCCAGAGTTCAATGAGCTCGGTGAGAAAATTGGCGATGTCATAGATATGCCGGCTGGGTTCTCTCGGATAGCAACATCGACGGCAAGGCAGATCATCAAGTTGAAGATGCGTGAGACTAATGATGCATCCATCGTTGGTGAGTTCACTGGCAATGTTGGAGATGTCATATCGGGCGTTGTTGCGCAGGGTCGTGATCCAAAAATGATCAACGTTAACTTAGGGCGCACAGAGGGTCGCATACCTCCGCAGGAGCAAGTACCAGGGGAGATCTATAATCACGGCGATCGCATTAAATGCTTTGTCGTAGAGGTAAAGCAGGGTTTGAAAGGCCCAGAAATTATGCTATCTCGAAGCCACCCCGCACTTGTCAAGCAGCTCTTCGCATTTGAAGTTCCAGAGATAAATGATCGCATCGTTGAGATTATGGCCGTTGCCCGCGAGGCTGGTCATCGCAGCAAAGTTGCGGTCAAATCCCATCGCGCAGGTGTGAGCCCTAAAGGCTCACTCATTGGCCCCATGGGTTCACGAGCTCGTGCAGTCATGGATGAGCTCCATGGAGAAAAAATCGACATCGTGGATTGGTCTGATGATCCAGCGATCTTTGTCGGCCATGCACTAGCCCCAGCTAAGGTCATCTCGGTTGAGATCACCGACCTTGCAGGGCGCTGTGCCAAAGTTGTGGTTCCGGACTATCAGTTATCTCTGGCCATTGGAAAAGATGGACAGAATGCACGCCTGGCTGCACGCCTGACCGGCTGGCGTATCGATATTCATCCCGATACTCCCATTATGTAAAGCGGGCCCTGATTGGATAAGATAAGGGAGTTCACCAACGATCGAAATGGATAAGAAAGATATGAAACTCACATGAGCTCGCTAGGACTATGAGGTCGTACAACTAGGGCTTGCATGTGATGTATATGCGGGCCAAGACAGGGGAAAATGTGTCAAAGGTCCGCGTACACGAGTTAGCAAAACAACTCGGTATGGAGAGCAAGGTCGTACTTGCAAAGCTCCAAGAAATGGGCGAATTCGTCCGATCTGCATCATCCACGGTTGAGGCGCCCGTCGTGCGCAAACTCATCGAGTTATATCCAGATGCAAAGCCTGTTCAGGAGAAGAAACCTGTCAAAAAGGCGGCTGCAAAAAAAGCCGCTGTACAACCAAAAGAAGAGGTGAGCGCCGAACAGGCAGCCTCACTGGCCGCTGAGCTCGGAGTTGATTTAGAGGCGCTTAAAGCTGAGCAAGTGCGCTCAGAGTTACATAAGGCCGAGATGGCTGCAAAGGCAGAGGCAGAGCGTGCAGCACAGAGTGCTCCAGAGGCCGAGGTAGCAAAGCCGGCTCCACGTGTAGGAAATAATCCATTCTCATCTGGGCCATCTGTTGTTCCGCGGCCACCGCGTCCAGGTAATAATCCATTCTCAACTGGGGGCACAACTCCACGTCCACCACAACGTCCACCAGGTGCGCCACGTCCAGGAATGGCAGGTGCTCGTCCAGGTTCAGTACGTCCAGGCTTTGCCGCTCGTCCACCAAGTTCGCGTCCGGCAACCGGTGCAGGTTTTCCTGCGCGCACCAGCGCTGGCCCAACAACTAGCTCTCCCTACAAGAGTGGGGGCCCAACTGGCGCACCGGCGACAGGTGCACCCACTCGTCCAGGCGGTGGTCGCCCACCACAACGTGGAGGTGCAGGCGGAGCATTTGGAAAGAATGCGAGCAAGAAATCTGGTCGTAAAGCAAAATCACGTAAGGCGCTTCGCGATGAGTTCGACAATATGCAAGCACCACAACTTGGTGGCGCAGTTGTTCCACATGGCGATGGAAAGACCCCCATCCGTATGCGCCGCGGTTCATCTCTAGCTGATTTCGCTGACAAGATTGGCGCAGATCCAGCGGCGCTAGTTGCCGCTCTTTTTCACTTAGGCGAAATGGTCACGGCAACACAATCGGTGGATGCAGATACCTTTGAGATTCTAGGTGTTCAACTTGGATATGTTATTGCGATAGTAAGTCCTGAAGATGAGGATCGCGAGCTTTTGCAGGGCTTTGATATCGATTTGATGGATGAGTTAGCCCAGATTAATCCTGATTCACTCGTTGCGCGTCCACCAGTGGTAACTGTCATGGGCCACGTCGATCACGGTAAAACATCACTTCTAGATGCGATCCGTAAGAGCGAGGTGATGAAATCCGAGGCTGGAGGAATCACCCAGCACATTGGTGCCTACCAAATTCACCATGATCACAACGGTCTTAATCGTGCTATTACATTTATCGACACTCCAGGTCACGAAGCATTCACCGCCATGCGTGCCCGAGGCGCAAAGGTGACTGATATCGCCGTGCTTGTCGTCGCCGCCGATGATGGCATCATGCCGCAGACAATCGAGGCGCTCAATCACGCCCAAGCCGCTGATGTACCCATCGTTGTCGCCGTCAATAAGATGGATAAAGAGGGTGCTAACGCCGATAAGGTCCGTCAGCAGTTGACTGAGTACAACTTGATCGCAGAGGAGTACGGCGGAGAGACGATCTTCGTAAACGTCTCGGCTAAATCTGGACAAGGTGTAGATGATCTGATCGAATCAATCCTTCTCACAGCCGATGCGGCTATCGATCTTCGCGCAGTTGCCGATGAGAGCGCACGAGGAGTAGCGATCGAGGCTCATCTCGATCGTGGCCGTGGCCCTGTGACAACAGTTCTCATCCAACGAGGAACGTTGAAGGTCGGCGATGCAATCGTTGCCGGTGGTTCATTTGGTCGCGTGCGCGCGATGCTCGATGAAAATGGCGATAGTGTTGAAACTGCTGGGCCATCTCGTCCAGTTCAGGTTCTCGGATTCACATCGGTACCAAGTGCTGGAGATACATTCCTCGTTGCCGATGAAGATCGCACCGCACGCCAGATCGCAGAGAAGCGTCAGGCCGCTGAGCGAAATGCACAGCTTGCCAAGGCGCGCAAGAAGGTCTCCCTGGAAGACTTTATGGAGCAGTCCAAAGTCTCAACACTCAACTTGATTCTCAAAGGAGATGTGAGTGGCTCGGTAGAGGCACTCGAAGAGGCGCTCATGGCACTTGATGTCGGTGCTGAAGTTGATCTTCGTGTTATTCACCGAGGTGTCGGTGCTGTGACCAAGAGCGATATCACATTGGCCTCGGCATCTACGGCAGTTGTGATCGGCTTCAACGTCAAACCTGAACCACAGACTGCGATCTACGCCGATCAAGAGGGTGTTGAAGTGCGCTTCTACTCAGTCATCTACCAGGCGATCGAGGAGATTGAACTCTCACTCAAAGGTCTGCTCAAGCCGATTTATGAAGAGGTCATTCTCGGTAATGCCGAAGTTCGTGAGATCTTCAAATCCTCCAAGGCTGGAAATATCGCTGGCTCGGTCGTTAAAGATGGAATCATCCGACGCAATGCAAAGGCCCGCATCTTGCGAGGCGATCAGATTCTCGTCGATGATCTCACGATCGACTCACTCAAGCGCTTCAAAGACGATGCTAATGAGGTCAAAGAGGGCTTTGAGTGCGGAATTGGACTTGGCAGCATGAAAGAGATTGCTATCGGGGACACGATTCAGGTATTTGAGATGCGTGAGAAAAAGAGAGAGTAAGAGATGAATCCATCACACCGAACCTTGAAAGTGGCCGACCGCATCAAAGTAGTGGTGGCACAGATTTTAGAGACGAAGATCAAAGATCCGCGTCTAGGATTCATTACCGTTACCGATGCACGGGTCACTGGTGACCTGCAGATAGCCTCGATCTTCTATACCGTTCTTGGCGATATCGAGGCACGTGCATCAACTGCCGCCGCCCTTGAGAGCGCAAAAGGTGCGATTCGATCGGCCTTAGGACGCGAGCTTGGGCTGCGGATAACTCCCTCCATTGAGTTCTTCGAAGATGGTCTTCCAGAGAGTGCGAAGGCTCTTGACTCATTGCTGGCAAAAGTTCACGAACAAGATGCGCAGGTTGCAGCGATGCGTAAAAATGCGACATATGCCGGGGGAGAAGATCCATACAAGGCCCCGCGTATCATCGAGTCGGAGTAATCATCGATCACGGCTTTCTGGTGATAGATAAAGAGCCAGGGATGACAAGTCATGACGTGGTCGCTATCGCCCGTCGCGTATTAGGAACTCGAAAAGTCGGTCACGCTGGGACTCTCGATCCCATGGCCACTGGAGTATTGATTCTGGGCTTTAACAATGGCACTCGTCTATTGGGCTACATCACAAGTGGTGATAAGAGTTATCAAGCAACCATGGTCTTAGGTGCTGCAACAATCACTGATGATCGTGAGGGTGAGATTCTCTCCCAAAAAGATGCAAGCGGGATAACCGATGATGAGATTGAAATTGAGTTAGCAAAGATGCGTGGAGCAATCATGCAGCGTCCTAGCTCAGTATCTGCAGTCAAAGTTGATGGTGAGCGAGCCTATGCCCGTGTGCGGGCAGGTGAATCTGTCGAAATCGCGGCCAGAGAGATAACTATTAGTCAGTTAGATATTCAGGTAATCCGTCGCTTTGATACATCCATTGAAGTAGATATCGAAGTTACATGCTCGGCCGGTACCTTCATCCGAGCGATAGCCCGTGATTGTGGGCAGGCACTTGGCGTGGGCGGACATCTCTCATCTCTGCGCCGCACGCGCATCGCCAACTACGGATTGGATTGTGCGATCACATTGGAGCAGTTGAAAATCGGTGATTTCAGCCCCTTGCCACTGGGTGATGTCGCCCGTGGGGTCTTTAGCACTCGCGAGTTACATGTCGATGAGCGAGCCGAACTCTCCTTTGGTCGTCCATTGACCTGCAATCCAAGTGATGAGATCTACGCCGGTATGAGTGGTGATAACGAGTTGATCGCACTCCTTGCCAATAAAGATGGCTTTGCCAAACCTATCGCCGTGTTCGCTGCGGCACAACAGGGGAGGATTAGTTTATGAGCATCGTAGTGATTGGTGTATTCGATGGAGTGCATAAGGGCCATCAAGATGTCCTAACGCGCGCTAGGGCGATCGCGGGCGATAAGAAAATTATCGCACTCACTTTTGACCCACATCCAGTGAGCATAATCGCACCAGATCATGCACCCACTCTTCTGACAACTCTCTCGGATCGCATCGAGCTATTAAAGATTCACAACGCCGATCAAGTAGCTGTTATGGCTTTTACTCACGACTTTGCCGCGCTGAGCCCTACGGATTTCGTGGAGAAAATTCTTGTTCAACAGTTGGGTGCAACTACAGTGGTTGTTGGTAAGAATTTTACATATGGCCATAAAGCCGCTGGCACAGTTCTCACACTTGCGCAGTTTCCCGGCTTTGAAACTATAGTTTTGGATCTGGCGCCACAAGATGGTGAGGCAGTTTCATCTACGCGAATCCGAAGACTTGTTATCGAAGGTAATGTGGAGAAAGCACGCGAGCTATTGACCCGACCTCATCGATTGGATGGAATCGTGGTGCATGGTGAGAAGCGTGGACGTGAGATTGGTTACCCCACTGCAAATCTAGGTGAGATAGATAATCAGACTATTCCTGCAGATGGCGTATACGCAGGCTGGTTGAGCGTCGGAATCGATCGCTGGCCAGCGGCGATTTCAATTGGTACTAACCCAACATTTGCAGGAGTACGGGCGCGCCAAGTTGAGGCATATGCCATCGATCAAGTTGGGCTCGAGCTTTACTCACGCCAGGCAAGTGTCGAATTTGGTTGGCGTCTTCGAGAGACCGTGGCATTTGATGGCCTTGAGCCGATGCTCGTTCAGATGGCGAAGGACTGCGCCAGGGCCCGCGAACTCACTGCGCTCTGATCCAGGATTTCACCTATCTATAGCCCCACTGGTAGCCTTTGAGCACAACGAGAAAGCGAATTTCCGTGAGGTACACCGGAAAACCCCGTGATCACCAGAAAACAATAGGAGAACTACGTATATGGCACTAAAACCAGAGGCAACAGCTGCAATCGTAAAAGAGTATGGCTCGACTCCTACTGACACGGGAAGTCCTGAGACCCAGGTCGCTTTGCTGTCCAAGCGCATTGAAGAGATCACAACACATTTACAGACCAACCCGCATGACCACCACAACCGTCGTGGCCTTTTGTTACTCGTTGGTCGTCGTCGTCGAGTTCTTCAGTATCTGTCGAAGACAGATATCAATCGTTATCGTGCAATTATCGAAAAGCTCGGTATTCGCCGCTAAGTAAAAAATAGCTACCCACTAGAGGATGAATGGTCCTCGGTAGTGGTTTCCGCAAGGGCTCTTGATGAGCGTGCGTGAACTTCGATCGGAGATTCATTGTTAGTTCTCGGTGTGGTAGCCCGAAATTGAGATAGCTGTTCCAAGCGTTCTCAAAACTAACTAAAGGAGGACCCATGGAGGGTCAAGAGGTTCAATCAGCCGTTGCAGTAATTGATAACGGAAAGTTCGGAAAACGAGAGATTCGTTTTGAAACAGGGCGCCTAGCGCGTCAAGCAGCCGGAGCTGCGGCAGTATTTCTAGATGATCAGACGATGATCTTTTCAGCAACTACTGCATCAAAGACACCAAAGGATCAATTTGATTTCTTTCCTTTAACAGTTGATGTTGAAGAGAAGATGTATGCAGTTGGTCGTATCCCAGGATCGTTCTTTCGCCGTGAGGGCCGCCCATCTGAAGATGCGATTCTCACCTGTCGCTTGATCGATCGACCATTACGCCCATCATTTGTTAAGGGTCTTCGTAATGAAGTCCAGATCGTCGTGACAGTGATGGCGTTGGACCCAGATCATATGTATGACGTCATCGCGATCAACGCTGCATCGATGTCAACACAACTTGCTGGTCTTCCATTTTCTGGTCCGATCGGTGGCGTTCGCGTCGCTTTGATAGATGCTCAGTGGGTAGCATTTCCCAATCATTCACAGGTTGCTAACGCAGTCTTTGATATGGTCGTTGCCGGTCGCATAAGCGATGATGGCGATGTTGCAATCATGATGGTTGAGGCAGAGGCCACAACCAGGACGATTGAGCTCATCAAGGGCGGGGCACCAACTCCTAACGAGGAGGTCGTTGCGCAAGGTCTGGATGCGGCTAAGCCATTCATCAAGATTCTCTGTGATGCGCAGTCAAAGCTCGCTAAAGTCGCTGCAAAGCCAACTGCAGAGTTCCCAGTATTTCTTGACTACCAAGATGATGTCTTTGCCGCCGTCGAAAAAGCGGCAGGAAAAGATCTTGCACAAGCCCTGACTATCTCAGGAAAGCAAGAGCGTGAGACAAAGATCGATGAGATCAGCGCAGCGACAAAAGAGAGTGTTGCGGCAAAGTTTGAAGGACGTGAAAAGGAAGTCCCAGCGGCTTTCCGCTCATTGACCAAGAAGCTTGTCCGCCAGCGCGTTTTGCGTGACAAGATCCGTATCGATGGACGTGGATTGCGCGATATTCGTGCATTATCTGCAGAGGTTGAAGTTATTCCTCGCGTTCATGGCTCAGCGATATTTGAGCGTGGTGAGACGCAGATTCTTGGAGTGACGACCCTTAACATGCTCAAGATGGAGCAGCAGTTAGATACGCTCAATCCAGAGAATCACAAGCGTTACATGCACAACTACAACTTTCCACCGTATTCAACTGGTGAGACCGGTCGTGTTGGTACACCTAAGCGCCGCGAAATCGGCCATGGTGCACTCGCTGAGCGTGCTTTGATTCCAGTTCTTCCAACACGCGAAGAGTTCCCATATGCAATCCGTCAGGTCTCTGAGGCACTTGGTTCAAATGGATCAACTTCAATGGGCTCTGTCTGTGCATCAACTCTTGCGCTCTATAACGCAGGTGTTCCATTGCGTGCACCTGTCGCAGGTATTGCAATGGGTCTTATCTCAGATACGGTTGATGGCAAGGTCGAGTACGTTGCCCTTACCGATATTCTCGGTGCAGAAGATGCCTTCGGTGATATGGACTTCAAAGTCGCCGGAACAAAGGATTTTGTTACAGCGTTGCAGCTAGATACTAAGCTCGATGGAATTCCAGCATCAGTACTTGCCGGGGCACTCTTGCAAGCTAAAGAGGCTCGCCTTGCAATCCTTGATGTAATGAATGAAGCGATCGATGGCCCAGATGAGATGAGCCCGTTTGCTCCACGCATTATCTCTGTCAAGATTCCAGTTGATCAGATCGGTGCAGTAATCGGACCTAAGGGCAAGATTATTAACCAGATTCAAGAAGAGACTGGCGCAGATATCTCCATCGAAGATGATGGAACGATCTATATCGGCGCAGTAGATGGCCCATCGGCCGAAGCTGCACGTGCACAGATCAACGCCATCGCTAACCCACAAATGCCAGAGGTGGGTGAGCGCTACTTAGGTACCGTCGTCAAGCTTGCCGCTTTTGGTGCATTTATCTCATTGATGCCAGGTAAAGATGGGCTTCTACATGTATCTCAGATTCGCAAGATGCATGGTGGAAAGCGCATTGAAAACCTTGAAGAGGTTATGAAGGTCGGCGACAAGATTCAAGTTGAGATCGGCGAGATTGATCCAAAGGGCAAACTATCTTTGGTTCCTGTTCTTGAAGATGGAACAACTGGTTCGCCCGAATAAATGAGTGTACGTCGCTCAGTTTTACCTAGCGGTCTGCGTATCGTTACTGAAGAGGTCTCTTCGGTACGCAGCGCCGCGATCGGTATCTGGGTCAATGTGGGCTCGCGGGATGAAACCCCGGCAGTTGCTGGGGCCTCTCACTTTCTAGAGCATCTATTATTTAAAGGTACCAAGCGTCGTACGGCTCTAGAGATTTCATCATCTATCGAATCTGTCGGTGGAGAGATGAACGCCTTTACATCCAAGGAGTACACCTGCTTTTATGCACGTGTAATCGATACTGATTTACCGATGGCAATCGATGTAATCTCTGATCTAATCACCTCATCCATCGTTACAGCTCTAGATGTAGATGCCGAACGCAAAGTCGTCTTAGAAGAGATTGCAATGCGCGATGATGATCCCAGTGATTTAATCCATGACTTATATGCACAGACATATTATGGGGATACCCAACTTGGTCGCCCAATTCTTGGCACTATCGACTCAATTAATAATATGTCGCGCGGTAGCGTCTTTAATTACTATAAAAAGCGTTATCTGCCACAGGATTTAGTGGTCGCAGTTGCAGGAAATATCAAGCATAAAAAAGTAGTTGAAATGGTCGAGAAAGCACTCTCTATCGATGGCTTCCTAGATGTCACTGGAGCACCAGTCATCCGAGCTAACACACCGGTGAAGAAGAGTGCACAAGGATCCGTGGGTCTGATTTCACGTACAACTGAGCAGGCTCACATGTTCTATGGCATGGAGGGCGTTGCCCGTCACGATGATCGCCGCTTTGCAATGGGAATTCTGGCATCAGCTCTAGGCGGTGGAATGTCATCGCGCCTGTTCCAAGAGATCCGTGAAAAGCGCGGCCTTGCATACTCGGTCTATGCCTACGCACAACAGTTTGCAGGTAGTGGTCAGATAGGTTTTTACGTGGGGTGCAAACCCGCTAAGGCGATTGAAGTGTTAGAGATTATTCGAGAGGTCCTAGCCGACGTTGCCGATAATGGAATGAGCCACGAAGAGATTGAACGGGCAAAGGGCGCAGTCCGAGGCTCATTAGTTTTAAGCCAAGAAGACTCTGGTTCACGGATGAGCCGAATTGGCAAGAACGAGATTGTCTACGGTCACGTTATGGGATTTGACGATATTTTAAAGGCGGTTTCACAGGTCAATGAGGCAGACATCCGCGAAATTGCTAGCGCCTTCCTGACTAAAACACCTACGCTTGCCCTTGTGGGTCCATTCAAAGGCACTGCTAAGTTTGAGAAGGTTTTACGATGATTAACGTTGCAGTACTGGGAGCACAAGGGCGCATGGGCGCCGAAGTCGTCAAGTCAGTAGAGGCAGCGCCCGGAATGTCACTTGTTGCAGCCTTGGATCTTGGTGATTCACTTGAGCAGATTAAAGCCTGTGGTGCTCATGTGGTCGTAGATTTCACAACGCCCGATAGTGTCATGGGCAATTTAGATTTTGTGATCAAAAACGGTATCAATGCCGTCGTCGGAACGACTGGCTTTGATCAGACCAAGCTTGCGACCATCAGTAATTTATGTCGAGAGAACCCGAGAGTTGGCGTCTTGATCGCACCGAACTTTGCCATCGGTGCAGTCCTGATGATGGAGTTTGCTGCGAAGGCTGCGCGCTACTTTGAATCGGCTGAGATTATTGAGCTTCATCACCCAGATAAGGTCGATGCACCAAGTGGAACCGCCACTCGCACTGCCCAGTTGATCAGCGATGCGCGCAAATCGGCAGCTCTTAGGGCAATGCCAGATGCAACGACAACTGCGCTAGATGGTGCACGGGGTGCAAGGGTGGGCGATGTTGCAATTCACTCAGTTCGTGCCCGCGGATTGGTAGCACATCAAGAGGTCATCCTTGGGGGATTAGGTGAGACGCTAACGATTCGCCACGACTCCTTAGATCGCTCTAGTTTTATGCCAGGAGTTCTTTTAGGAATCCGAAACGTCATAACAAATCCGGGGCTCACTCATGGTCTCGATAAATTCATGTAAAGGAAGATGCAGATGACTAGTAAAGAGATAACAATGTACAGCGCTGATTGGTGTGGGGATTGTCGCCGCTCAAGGCGCTTGCTCGATGAACTCAATGTCACCTACACAGTGATCGACATTGAAGCTGACCAGGCTGCGTCCGATAAAGTGATCGAAATCAATGGCGGTATGCGCTCCATTCCAGTCATCATCTTTGCCGATGGCACTCACATGACGGAGCCATCAGATATAGATCTTAAAGCGAAACTGTCCTCGTTAGGGATTATCTAAAACAAGCGATATACGGCCGCGGAGGTAATCGCGGCTGAGAGAACGACGACTGGAAAGGGCGCCTTGAGCAAGAGGACGACCAGCGCAACGCTCACACCTGCTGCGCGATGATCGATCATCAATCTGCTCTTCTCAGTGAAGCTTTGTACGGCGACAAGTGCGCTTAAAAGAGCGATTGGGATGAGCGCATTGATGCGTTGAATTCTCGGATGTGCCAATAGATGCGCAGGTATTGAATGTCCGGTGTACTTGAGAGTAAATGCAACTAGGCCTGCGCCAATCGTGGCAATCCACAGAGCGCTCATCGCTGTAGCCCGACTACGATAGCGATGAAGGCCGTTGCGATGATGGGCAGACCTGCAGGCAGGATAGGTGTCATCGCTAATGCAAAAACCATGCAGGCTAGAGCCAATGCGCGATCGCTATTTTTCTCAAGACGCGGCCAGACCAGACCTAAGAATGCGGCGGGGACTGCGGCATCTAAACCCCAGGCTCGTGTATCACCCAATGCCTGGGCTCCGAGGGCTCCGGCCAATGTGAATACATTCCAGAAGAAGAAGACACCAAAGCCAGTCAACCAAAATCCATGTCGCATCGCATCGCTTCCACGTTTTTGTGAACCAAGAGCTACCGCTGTTGATTCATCGATGGTTACTTGTGCCGCGATTACTCGTTTGAAACCTTTGACCTGTAAGTGTGGCGCCATAATGAGGCCATATAAAAGGTTTCGAACACCGAGAAGAGATGCTGTGGCGATTGCACTCAAGGCACTGCCACCGGCGCCCATCACTCCTACAACTGCAAACTGAGAGGCACCTGAGAAGGTTAAAAGAGATAAGAGGCATGCCTGCAGAACTGAGAAACCATTTGCAACAGCGGCGGCACCGAAGGCGATGCCGTAGGCACCCACGGTCAAAGAGACGCTCAGAGAGTCTCGTACTGTGATGGCTTCAACTCTGGACACGCTCATAGTCTGCCGTAGAAATCCAAAGCGACCAAGGCGGGCATAGGTAGGCTCGCGCAATGGCCGATGAGATTATTTACCGAGACGATGTGACTGTCGAGCTCGTCAAATCGAGTGCAAGTGATGCCGATGTTATTTGGGCGGCCCGGGTTTCAACAGCGGGAGAGCAATCATTAGAGGAGATTGGTGAGGATCCATCGCGCTCGGCGGGCTTGATCAACTATCTGGCACGCGAGCGACATGGATCCCCTTTTGAGCATACGTCTATGACTTTTTTTGTCTCTGCCCCGATATTTGTCTTTCGCGAGTTCATGCGCCATCGCATCGCCTCTTATAACGAAGAGAGTGGCCGTTACCGCGAATTAAAACCAGTCTTTTACATCCCATCTAAATCTCGCAAATTACTCCAAGTTGGCAAGACTGGCTCCTATACATTTGAAGATGGAACAGTGGAACAGTTCGAGCTTTCTGTACAATCGATGAAAGATGCCTACGTGATCGCCTATGACAGTTATAAAAAAATGCTTGATGCCGGTATCGCCCGCGAAGTTGCGCGCGTTGTCCTTCCCGTTGCAACATACTCGTCCATGTATGTATCAATGAATGCACGTGCGTTAATGAACTTTTTATCGTTGCGGACAGCACGCGAGGGCGCACATTTTCCTAGTTATCCTCAGCGCGAAATCGAGATGGTTGCTGAGAAAATGGAGGCCGAGTTTGCGAAATTAATGCCTCTTACTTACGGAGCCTTTGAAAAATCTGGACGTATCGCCCCCTAGAACGAGTAGAGTTAGGCTCATGAGCACGCCAGCACCCTTTGGTCGAATGTTGACCGCTATGGTCACGCCCTTTAAAAAAGATGGCAGTATCGACTGGAGCGGCGTAGAGACGATCGCCGATCATCTAGTTAAAACAGGTCATGATGGAATCGTCGTCAATGGCACGACAGGTGAGGCCCCAACGACTAAATCCTCTGAGAAAGAGGAGATCATCAAAGTCGTCAAGAAGGTTGTGGGTGCGCGAATCAAAGTTGTATCGGGTGCCGGTGATAATGAGACCGATTACTCGGTCAATCAGGCAAAGCGAAGTGAGGCTGCAGGTGCCGATGGGATCTTGGTGGTGACTCCGTATTACAACAAGCCTCCACAGGCCGGCATCAAGGCTCACTTCCTAGCGATGGCAAATGCGACGGGCCTGCCGATGATGCTCTACGACATACCAGGTCGCACAGGAGTTGAGATCGAGTCCGACACAATCATTGAGCTCTTTGAGCATCCATCAATCGTCGCCCTCAAAGATGCAAAGGCAAATGTGGCTGCAACTTCCTGGGTGATAAAGCGATGTGGAATCCCAGTGTATTCAGGTGATGATATTTTGAATCTTCCACTTCTTTCAGTTGGCGCAGTTGGTTTTGTCTCTGTCTGCGGACATACCGTTGGCAGTGATCTTAAGGCGATGCTCAACGCCTGGTTCGACGGTAATTCTGCAAGGGCCTTAGAGATCCACCAAAAGCTCTTGCCTGTATTTACGGGCACCTTCCGCACACAGGGAGCGATCATGACCAAGGCGGCACTCACGCTTATGGGTCTTCCCGGTGGCCACACTCGCCTTCCATTAGTCGATGCAACCGATGCACAGATTGCGCAGTTGCGCGAAGATCTGCGCGCCGGTGGTGTCGCAGTATAAATAATGAATCATCCCCATCCAGATTTAGGTCTTCCCTCCACATTGGTCCATGGGGGATTGCGCATAGTCGCACTCGGTGGCCTTGCTGAAATCGGTCGCAATATGACCGTCTTTGAGACAAAGGGAAAGTTATTAATCGTTGACTGCGGTGTCTTGTTTCCTGAGGATACGCAGCCAGGTATCGATCTGATTCTGCCTGATTTTTCCTATATCCGAGATCGCCTCGATGATGTGATCGGTATTTTTCTCACGCATGGGCATGAGGACCACATCGGCGCTGTGCCATATCTATTGCGTGAGCGGGGCGATATCGCTATTTACGGCTCGGCGCTGACCTTGGCCCTTCTTAGCGCAAAATTAAAAGAGCATCGCATCACTCCCTTGACGCACGAGGTTCGAGAGGGTGGACGAGAAGATGTTGGACCATTTGAACTTGAGTTCGTAGCGGTCAATCACTCCATACCTGATGCGCTCGCCCTAGTAATCAACACCGATGCTGGTCGGATTTTGCATACGGGTGATTTTAAGATGGATCAGCTTCCACTAGATGGACGCATCACAGATCTGCGTACCTTCTCACGACTGGGTGAGGAGGGAGTCGATATCTTTATGGTCGACTCTACAAACGCCGATATCCCAGGCTTTCTGCCATCAGAGCGCGAGATTATGCCTGCACTCAATCGTGTTATTGCATCAACAAAGCGCAGAGTGATAGTTGCCTCCTTCTCATCACATGTGCACCGTATCCAACAGGTGATCGATATCGCCGCAGCTCATGGTCGCAAGGCCGTCTTCATCGGTAGATCCATGGTGCGTAATATGAAGATTGCCCAGGACATGGGCTACTTAACTATTCCAGCGCAAACCCTGATTGATGTTAAAGATCTCGATGCATTCGATGACAACGTTGTTTTGATCTGTACTGGCTCACAAGGTGAGCCGATGGCCGCCCTTGCCCGTATGGCAAATGGTGATCATCAGATTCGTGTAGGAGAAGGTGACACAGTTATTTTGGCATCATCACTCATACCGGGAAATGAGAACTCGGTCTTTAGAATCATTAATGAACTCACACGTTTTGGAGCAAAGGTCGTACATAAGGCAAATGCATTGGTCCATGTCTCAGGTCATGCCGCAGCTGGAGAGCTTCTCTACTGCTACAACATCGTCAAACCTAAGTATGTGATCCCTGTACATGGTGAGTGGCGGCACTTGCGGGCAAATGCCGAACTGGCTATCCAAGCTGGAACATCTCGAGCCAACGCCCTCATCATCGAAAATGGTGTAGTCGTTGATCTAGTCGAGCATGAAGCATCGGTCGTCGGCGCCGTGCCATGTGGTTTTGTCTATGTTGATGGCCAAAGTATCGGTGATATCACTGAGACATCACTGAAAGATCGTCGAATCTTGGGTGAAGAGGGATTTATATCTGTAGTGGTTGTCATCGATTCTCAGAGTGGAAAGATCGTGGCAGGTCCAGATATTCATGCACGTGGATTCAATGAGGATATGGCGCTCTTTGATGATGTTAAATTGAAGATCGAGAAAGCCCTTGCTGCTGCAGTCCTTGATGGAATAAATGGAACACATCAACTATCCCAAATCGTGCGCAAAACAGTTGGTGGTTGGGTCGGTGGCGAGCATCGTAGAAAACCTATGATCATCCCAGTTGTTATCGAGGTCTGATTGCGGCGAGCCTAGCTAGTTCGAATTTGCACGCCCTTTAAGATTGTCGGTGTGGCAAAGCGGAGAAAATCACAGTCTAAAAGCGGTGCCGTTGGTGGCGCACTCGCTCGTGGAGTGGGCGCAATCTGGCGATTCATAGCCAAGTCTCTCGGTAGCAGTGTTCGGTTCGTTGCTCGTGGTGCACGCGATTTGGATCCTGCGCATCAGCGCGATGGGATCGCCTTTCTGATCTTGATTCTTGCCCTTATTGCAACTGCCGGCACATGGTTTCGCGCCGACAACGTAGTGAGTCGCGCCGTATATTCATTCATGTATGGTGGCTTTGGGCGCATCGGCTTTATTGCACCCATCGCTCTCATGTATTTCGCCTTCAAACTCTTCAAGGCCCCCGAAGATAGGGCGACAATCGGCCGGCTCATCATTGGTACGGTCGCATTATTGATCTCATCAACAGGTATTGCTCATCTTCTTAACGCCTCGATTGGCACTGGCGCCACTGCGATGCGAAATGGTGGTGGCTGGATTGGATATGGCACAACCACGCCATTGGTCGCCTTGATGACATCAGTGCTGACCTACCCCGTGCTTGTCATTATCTTCATCTTTGGTGTTCTCGTGGTGACGGCTACACCCGTTAGGGATGTGATTTCGCGAATAGGTCTTACATCCACATGGCTGTGGTCCAAGCGACCAGAGCGCCGTATCAAGGAGGAGCCATTTGAGGTAAGTGATACTCCGCCATTTGAATCCCCGATTGTTACGGCATGGAATGAGCCCTCCCCAGATGATGAAGAGCTCGATGAGGATTCATTTGATGAGGAGTTCACCGTTCCCACTCCCATTACACCTATTATTTCCTCGACAAAGAAGCGGCCAGAGCAGTTACTGCTCACCGCCGATTCGACCTATGAGCTACCGCCAGCTGATTTACTCCGGACAGGGCCTGCCTCTAAGGCCAAGAGCAAGGCCAATGAGGCAGTTGTCGCCGCTCTGACTGAGGTGTTTCTTCAATTTGAGATCGATGCTCAGGTAACTGGATTTATGCGTGGTCCTACTGTGACGCGCTATGAGGTCGAGTTAGGAAGTGCGGTGAAGGTGGAGAGAATCACAGCTCTTGCTAAAAATATCTCCTACGCCGTTGCAAGTGGAGATGTTCGAATCCTCTCTCCGATCCCAGGAAAATCAGCGGTAGGTATAGAGATTCCAAATGCCGACCGTGAGATCGTTGCATTGGGCGATGCCTTGCGCTCATCGGTAGCTGGTCAAGATCATCACCCCATGTTGGTCGCCTTGGGTAAAGATGTAGAGGGCAATTTTATCTGTGCCAACTTGGCCAAGATGCCTCATCTACTCGTTGCCGGTGCAACAGGTGCAGGAAAATCCTCGATGATCAACGCGATGATCGTCTCCATTCTCTCTCGCTCAACACCCGATGATGTACGTCTGATTTTGATCGATCCCAAACGTGTGGAGCTCACGGCATATGAGGGGATTCCTCATCTCATCACGCCGATAATCACTAACCCCAAAAAAGCCGCCGATGCACTCACGTGGGTAGTTCGTGAGATGGATCTGCGCTATGAGGATCTCTCTACGTTTGGCTTCAGACATATCGATGATTTCAATAAGGCTGTCCGTGCAGGAAAAGTCGTACCGCCAGATGCAAGTGAGCGCACTATCGAGCCTTATCCATATCTACTGGTAATAATCGATGAGTTAGCTGATTTGATGATCGTCGCTGCAAAAGAGGTAGAAGAATCGGTCGTACGAATCACACAGTTAGCCCGCTCTGCTGGAATCCATCTCGTTCTTGCGACCCAGCGCCCCTCTGTAGATGTTGTCACGGGTTTGATCAAGGCAAATGTTCCATCGCGTCTCTCCTTTGCAACAAGCTCATTGGCAGATAGTCGAGTGATCTTGGATACGCCTGGAGCTGAAAAACTTGTGGGCCAGGGCGATGCTCTCTTTATTCCGATGGGGGCTAGTCGTGCCGTTCGTATCCAAGGTGCCTACGTTTCAGAGCGCGAGATAGAGGCGGTCGTAACCCACGTTAAGAAGCAGTTAAAACCACGGTATCGCGATGATGTAACCGCGCCGGTATTGCATCCTAAGATGATGGATAAAGAGATCGGCGATGATTTAGATATTCTCTGTCAGGCCGTTGAGTTAGTAGTCGGTACACAGTTTGGCTCTACCTCAATGCTGCAACGAAAACTTCGAATCGGTTTTGCAAAGGCTGGGCGCTTGATGGATCTTATGGAGTCGCGGGGGATCGTGGGCCCATCCGAGGGCTCCAAGGCGCGCTCGGTCATGGTCAAACCTGATGAGCTTGATTCTGTACTGGCAACTCTTCGCGGCTACTAACTCAAAACCCCGCACAAACCAGAGTTAACCCTAACTTCACCCATCGGCCTCACACCAACGCCTTTCGCTCATTGCCCGATGGACTCTAAACTTGGCTCCTATCTTCCAATTTTCCTAATGAGAGAGCCGGCCATGACGCTCGGATCATTAATCGCCAAAGCGCGAAAAGATGCTGCGCTCTCGGTGGATGATGTGGCTGCGGCCACCAATCTGCGAGCAGCAATTATCAATGAGATTGAGAAGGATAATTTCTCTCAATGTGGTGGCCAGACATATGCACGGGGCCATGTCCGAATTATTGCTAAAACATTAAGTGCAGATGAGAGAGAGTTTCTACGAATCTTCGATGAAGAGCAAGGTGTTGAAAAGCGCACAATGCGTGATCTATTAAAAGAAAATAGTGTGATGCAAGCCCCAGATGGTAGTCGAAGAATCTCATTCAAGACGCTGTTGATCATCTCTCTTGCATCACTTGTTATCGCTGGTATCGCTCAGATCGTTATTACCAACTCCTCAAGCATTGATTTAGCAGAACCAACTGTGAGTGCCTCACCAACACGCTCTGGCTCTGCAACACCATCTAACTCGGGCGAGCCCTCACCAGAGAGTTCGATTTCAACTGGTACTGGAGTTAGCGTCATCATCACGGCGATCCGGGCAAAGAGTTGGCTATTTGTCTCTGATAGCGCTGGGCGAACGCTCTTTAGTGGCCAGGTATTAAAGGGCTCGACTAAGACCTTTACGACAGATACTCGACTCGATCTCAAAGTTGGAAACGCCGGGGGAATTGATATTGAGGTGAATGGAAAAAAGCGTGATGCTATAGGGCTCGATGGTGAGGTCGTGAGCCTCTCGTACGGAGCAGATTCATAAGGCGGTAAGATTTGGTCAATGAAGCGTACCGTTGCAGTTCGAACTCTCGGCTGCTCACGTAATGAGGTCGACTCTGAAGAGTTGGCTGGGCGCTTGGCCGCCGATGGTTGGACACTGGTCGATGATGTTGAATCTGCAGAGGTTGCACTCGTCAACACATGTGGCTTCATTGAATCGGCCAAGAAAGACTCCATTGACGCTCTTTTGGAGGCTACCTCACTCAAAGGCCATGGCACTACACGTGCAGTAGTCGCCGTCGGCTGCATGGCCGAGCGATACGGTCAAGAGTTGGCAAAGGCCCTGCCCGAGGCCGATGCGATCTTAGGTTTTGATGATTACATAGAGATCTCTGCGCGACTGCAATCAATCGTGGCCGGTGAAAAGCATGTCCCACATATTCCACGAGATCGCCGTGCCTTGCTACCGATCGCCCCTGCCGATCGCGCCCAGACCCGTGTGAGTCAGGAGTTCTCCCGCAAACGCTTAGAGAGTTCACCATGTGCACCGCTCAAGATTGCATCTGGTTGTGACAGGCGCTGCTCGTTCTGTGCCATCCCATATTTTCGTGGCTCTTTCGTTTCGCGCTCTCCTGAGGAGATTATGGAGGAGGCACACTGGTTGGTTGCCAATGGAGTGACAGAGCTCTTTTTGGTGAGTGAAAATACGACCTCTTACGGTAAAGACCTAGGTAATCTGCAATTGATGGAAAAAACTCTGCCGCAGCTGTGTGCGATCAAAGGTATCGAACGTGTGCGTCTGTCATATCTGCAGCCAGCTGAGATGCGACCTTCATTAATCCAGGCCATGATTGCAACACCGAAGAGTGTTCCCTACTTTGATCTCTCTTTTCAACACTCGAGCCCCACAGTACTACGCCGTATGCGTCGTTTCGGAGATACTGAAAAGTTCTTACATCTGATTAATCAGATCCGATCGGCCGCGCCACAAGCTGGTATTCGCTCAAACTTCATTGTCGGCTTTCCAGGTGAGAGCGCGGCAGACTTTGACGAGTTAGCGCGCTTCATCACCTTTGCTAAGTTAGATGCCATCGGCATCTTTGGATACTCTGATGAGGACAATACAGAGGCGTTGAACCTTGCCGATAAAGTTGATCCCGATCTGATCGCCTCGCGTTTAGAGAGCCTGTCATCTCTGGCCGATCAGATGGTCTCAGAGCGTGCACAGGCACGTATCGGTGAGAATATCCGCGTTCTCATTGAAGACTCCCAGGCTCAAGAGGGGCGAGCTGCCCATCAAGGCCCAGAAGTCGATGGATCAACCAGCTTTATCGGAACAGATTTTAAGATCGGGCAGTACGTTGATGCTGTAGTGATTGACTCCATGGGGGCAGATTTAGTGGCCCAACCTCTATGAATCTACCTCACTTTATTACCCCTAATTTTATTACCGTTGCCCGACTACTTTTCGTCCCAGTCGGTGTCTACACCTTATTTAAAAACGGTGGTGATGATGCGAACTGGCAGTACATCTCCTGGATCGTATTTTTTATTTTAGGCATGTCCGATATTCTCGATGGGAATCTAGCCCGTAGCCGCAATGCAATCACTGAGTTCGGAAAATTCCTAGATCCAGTTGCCGATAAAGTAATGATTGCAGCGGCAATGATCTCCCTATCAATTCTTAATCGAATGCCGTGGTGGATTACAGTCGTTATCTTGGTACGTGAAATCGGTATTACTTTTTTCCGTCTATCAATCATCAAGCGTGGAGTGATAGCGGCCAATAAGGGGGGTAAGGTCAAATCCACCTTCCAGAATTTTGCTGTCGGCTTCTACATCCTGCCTCTGGGATCAAATCTTTTCTGGTTTCGCGATGGATTCATGGCTATTGCTATCCTGCTGACTATCGCAACAGGTGTTTACTATGTACAGTCTGCGTTAAAGGCAGATAGGTAGAGAAAATGACGCTCTCAATTGAGATGATTGAATTAATAACAGAGATCATTGATACGTTGCGCCAGCGCAATCAAACCCTCAGTACAGCTGAATCCATCACAGCCGGCGCAGTGAGTTCGGCTATCGTCACGATCGCTGGGGCATCTGATGTATTTGTCGGTGGCATCACCGCTTACAGAGATGAGACCAAGATTTCACACCTACATCTCGATCCAGCGATCATCGCCACGCACTCTTCGATGAGCCAGGAGTGCGCCGTTGCCATGGCCAAGGGGGCGCTCTCATCTTTTCAGACGACTTGGGCCATCTCTACGACCGGGGTCGCAGGACCCAATCCTGTGAATGGCCATGATGTGGGCTCCATCTGGTTAGCGATTGAGGGCCCCGTAACTCATTCGATCGAACTCTCGCTCTCAGGTGAGCGTGATTCTGTACGAAACGCGGCCACAGCCAGCGCGATTGCAGCATTTGCGCGTATCCTTAGGAGTTCATCGTAGGTAGGGAGAGAGCATGGTTCTAGTTCGTGAGGCCGTTGGACGCAGCCTGCGCACCGCCCGCACATCCCAAGGACGCACCCTGCGCGATGTTGCACGCTGCGCCCGCGTCTCCCTTGGCTATCTCTCTGAAGTCGAGCGCGGACAGAAAGAGGCATCCTCTGAGCTTCTCAATGCGATCTGCCTGGCTTTGGCCCTATCACCATCAGCTCTTTTTAGCGATGTCTCCATCGAATTAGCAAGCCATGAGGGCGTAACACTTACCGTCGTCGATGCCGCTTAATAAGTACGCACCTCAAGCAAACACGCACCGCCGCACACAGAGTGCAGTTCTAGCCGGAGCAAAAGAACTCATTGCAACCGTTGGCCTTGTAAAGATGTCGATGATCGAAATCGCCGACACATCACAGGTCTCGCGCGCAACCTTATATAACCATTTTCGCGATAAAGAGAGTGTTATCGCAGCGTTATGCGAATCTGAGTGTGCACGTCTGATCACAATCGCCCAGAACGCTCCTGATTCAATCGATGCCCTAGAGCATCTCTCTATCGCTATCTCCACCGATAGAGCCCTTGCCCATATGCGCGCCCATGATCCCGCCCCTTTGACGTTGGGCCTTGCAGCGAGTGCGCATCGGCTCTGGGCCGAATTAAGTGATGCGCTCGCAGTCGTGACAGGCAGCCAGATCATGGCCGATCTCGCACTTCGCTGGCTCGTGGGGCAGGTGCTCAATCCCCTCACACCAGATGACTCTCGACTACAGGCCGAGCTACTTATCTCCCGTGCGAATCTCTGATCTGCGTGAGCGCATAAGGCTCTCATTCGGTGAGGGCTCACACTTTCCGCTCGATATCGCCCTATCTGAGCTGGGCAGTAAGACAGTCAATGAGGCACTTGATGCAGGCGTTGAGGCAGATGAAATCTGGCGAGTAGTGTGCAAGGCCCATCCATTAGAGACAGAAAAATTCAGGTACTGAAATGCCAATGGGTGCAACGATCTATCAAGAGGACATCGCTAAACCTGCATTGGTTCTCGTCCATGGCTTGGGATCTGCAGGCACGATATGGAAGAGCCTGATTCCACAACTTGTCGATACCTTCACCGTTTACGCCATCGATCTTCCCGGACATGGAAGCGCCGCGTTAGAAGATGATGAGAAGTTAGATCCTCAATCTCTAGGTCATTCGATCCTGGAGATGATGAGAGATGAGTATGGAGTTCACAGTATGCATGTTGCAGGAAACTCCGTTGGTGGCTGGATAGCACTTGAGATGGGAGCGATCTCTCCAACCCAGGTCGCAAGTGTGACCGCCCTGGCCCCGGCTGGTCTGTGGCAGATCGCACCCACCCGCAAATTTCCGCCGAGCTTAGATGCGCGATTTCTTGCAAAGATCACACAGTTTTTTATGCGAACGGCGTATAGGCTGCCGGTTTTGAAGGCGATTGGCTACAAGAAGATCACACACTTATGGCGAGAACTCAGTTTTGAGACGTGTAAAGACTCTGTCTTGGCCATGGCAAGGTCCAAGGGCTATATGCCCATCTGGGGTGGATTGCGTGGGCGAAGATTTGATTCAGAGGTGGATAAAAAAGTGAGCGTCTCGATCATCTTTGGAGATTACGATCTAACTCTGCCCGAGAGCATCGCCCAAAAACGAGCGGCCGCTCCAGAGCATGCAGATTGGATCGTGGTGGATAACTGCGCCCATGTCATCATGTGGAACTACCCCAATCTAACCGTTGATTTCATCAAAAGGACTGCGCAGCTGGCCTAGATTGGGCAATGAGTCCAGGGGAGTGGGCCTGCTCACCCGACACGCTCAGTTTTGTCAGTGGCACCTGCTACCTTTCGAACAGGTGTTCGGTTATCCTTACATCTAGGTCAAAAGAGATTTTGGCTGCCAACCAGAGCGGTTCCACCTTCCGCCCGCGAGCTCTTTGCCCACACCCCCTGTGGCAGATGCTGCGGTCCGTCGGTGGGTCTCCGTACCTTCTGGGCCAGAAACCAAACGAATTGCCGGTAAGGCAAGACGTTCTATCGAAAGGAAAGTACGTGGCTACTGAAAAAAGCGGTAAAGATAACGTCAATGAAAAAGCAACCACCGAACGCCAAAAGGCGCTCGAAACAGCCCTAGCCCAGATCGAACGTCAATTTGGAAAAGGCTCAGTAATGAAGATGTCGGATCGCGCAAACCAGATCGTTGAAGTTATTCCAACTGGCTCAATCGCACTCGACATCGCACTTGGTATCGGCGGATTACCGCGTGGTCGCATCGTAGAGATCTACGGACCAGAGTCCTCTGGTAAAACGACACTAACGTTGCATGCAATCGCTAATGCACAAAAGGCCGGCGGAATCTGCGCCTTTATCGATGCAGAGCATGCCTTCGATGCAGAGTATGCAAAGAAGCTGGGCGTCGATATCGATGCACTATTAGTCTCACAGCCAGATACTGGCGAACAGGCACTTGAGATTATGGACATGCTTATTCGCTCTGGCGCATTAGATCTTGTCGTAGTTGACTCCGTTGCCGCCCTTGTACCTCGCGCTGAAATCGAAGGTGAGATGGGAGATTCCCATATGGGTCTTCAGGCACGTCTGATGTCACAGGCGTTACGTAAAATTACTGGAGCACTGCATCAATCAAAGACAACTGCAATCTTTATTAACCAGTTGCGCGAAAAGATCGGCGTCTTCTTCGGATCCCCTGAGACAACTACAGGTGGTAAAGCACTTAAGTTCTATGCCTCAGTTCGCCTTGATATCCGTCGTATTGAAACCCTTAAAGATGGACAAGATGCAGTTGGAAACCGTACCCGCGTCAAAGTTGTTAAGAACAAGATGGCGCCTCCATTTAAGCAGGCCGAGTTCGACATTATCTACGGCACAGGTATCTCACGTGA
>Ga0209443_1000073_pt1 | contig 59418 bp, 51 predicted proteins | sample LauGreBMM110DCMD_2_FD_187571 | JGI IMG/M metagenome (GOLD analysis project Ga0209443, IMG submission 187571) | Freshwater lake microbial communities from Lake Michigan, USA - Su13.BD.MM110.DCMD (SPAdes) (version 2) | ecosystem: Environmental > Aquatic > Freshwater > Lake | place: Lake Michigan... | reverse complement strand
AAAATGAAAAAATAAATTCATTATCCAATTGCAATTTTACTGAACTCAAGGTTAATATTGCCCATCGGCAAAATAGAAATTTTCTTGCTAACAAGGCCAAATATGAGAATTTACTTTTTATAGATGGTGATTCTATTCTAATACGAAGTAATTATATTTCAAGTTATATTTCTTGGTTGACTAATTTTGATATTGTTTATGGTGGCAGGTTACACCCAGAAATATGCCCATCTAATAATCAAAAACTTCGATGGAAATACGGAAGATTTATTGAAGATAAATCGTTAAAAAATAGAAACTTAGCTCCTTTTCAATCGTTGTTATTTAACAATACTGCCATTAAAAAAGATTGTTTTGATAAAGTAAAATTTGATGCGCACTTAACAAAATATGGACATGACGACACCCAACTTTCTTGTCAACTTAGTCTGCTTAATTTAAAACTAAAACACATTGATAATCCTGTTGAACATGGCGATATCGATTCAAATACAGCCTATTTAAAAAAATCAAAAAGTTCATTAAAAAATTTGATTGTTTTATTTGAAGAAGGAAAAATAAAAAAAGAATTTTCGAGGTTAATTTCGTTGCTTTTAGTTTTAAATAAATTTAATATAACCCGTTTAATTTCCAAAATTTACAAAAAAATAGAAGGTTTTTTAATTACAAATTTAAAAGGTGAAAATCCTAATTTATTAATTTATAATATTTTTAGAATTGGCTATTTATGTAGTATTAGCTCTAAAAAAACTACAAACTAGTTTTCAATTTAATTTCTTTAAAAAGAGAATCCCAAAGAGGCATAATGGTATCAATATTATAATTCAAACTCTTCTGTTTAGCATTTTTACCCATTTCAATTCTTTTCGACTCATTGTTTATTAAATACAAAACAGCTTCAATATAATCAGATTCAATACCGTTTTCAATTAAAAACCCATCCAATTTATTTTCTATAATGGCCCTAGGTCCACATGGACAATCGTAGGCAATACATGGTAATCCCGTTGCCATAGCTTCAATTAAAACCATCCCAAAACCTTCAAATCTTGATGTCATTAGATAAATTGAATTCTCTTGGTATTTTGATACAATATCATTTGTAGGATTATAAAAACTTACACTATTAGTTAGATTTAACTCTGATGTAAGCTTTTGTAACGATAAATCATCACTAGATTTTCCGTAAATATCAAGGTGCCAATCTGGATGTTTTTTTACAATTTTTTTCCAAATATAAAGCAATCGATCAAAACCCTTTTCATAAACATGGCGTCCAACAGCAATCACCTTTTTCGAGTTTAGTTTCGCTAATTTATCGGTATAAAACCAAATTGGGTTTGGAATAACAATTCCATTTGGCACATTCCATTCTTTAATACTTTCGGGAGTTTCCACAACAAAATTATCAAAATTTCTGGCAGCCAATTTCTTGAATAAAATTGAAAATCGAGTTCCAATTATAGTAAAAATAGAATCGTTTTCCTTTTCAACAACACGCAACGAACTATGTATTTCTAAAACAACTGGAATTTTTGTATTTAAAATAAATGGAAGTAAGAAAGCTTTAAATCCATTATCACAAACAATTATAACATCGGGGTTTAGTAATTCTATTTGCTCATTCAATTTTCTTTTATAATTTAATAAAAACTCAATAGGATTTCCTTTCAATAGCATATCATGAAATTCAATCTTCTTATTAAAATTATAAAAATGAGAAAAACCACCCTTATTTTGCGTCAGAAAATCAATCTGATAATTCCATTTTTCAATAAGATAATAGGTTTTAATTGCTAATACTCTCGCAACTCCTCCTTCATTATTTACATTTGGAACTAGGTAAAGTAATTTCATTATTTGGTATTCAAAAATTCATTATAATCACGAATATAGTCTGATTCTTCAAATACATCCGAAGCTAAAACTAAGCAAACCGCACCGGAAGAAAAATTTTCTAATTCACGCCAAATTCCGGTAGGAATATGTAATCCAATATTGGGTTTATTTAACAAATAACTTTTCGTTTCGTTTCCATCATTTAAGGTAACTTCAAAACTTCCGCTCAAGGAAATTAATATTTCATGCTGATTTATATGGGAATGACCCCCACGAAAAGCCGTACTTGGAACATCAAATAAATAGTATATTCTCTTTAATTCAAATGGTAAAACATCATTTTGAACAAAGGCTAAATTTCCACGTAAATCTTCGATCGTTGGAATTTGAAGTAGTTTTATATCACTAATTTTAGTCATAATCTAATTATTAAATTTCATTAAATCCAGCCATTGCTGCCCAATAGAATCCATAGAAAAATGTTGGCAACTTGGTAACGCATTTTCCTTGCAAATAGTATATAAATCTGTATTTTCAACAAATAAATTCATTGCTTCAGTTAATTTATCTACATTCTGATTTTCTACTAATAGACCATTACTTTTATTAGTAATCATTTCACTTGGACCTGATAAACAATCAAAAGAAACAACTGGAATACCACATGCCAATGCTTCTAAAATTACATTAGGCATTCCTTCATTCATACTACTTAAAACAAAAAAATTAGCTTTTTTAAAATAAGGATAAGGATTCTTTTGAAATCCTAAAAAATGTACTTTATCTGAAATATTATTTTGATTAGCTAATAGGATATACTCTTTCATTTTAATTCCGTCACCAAGTAAAACTAAGTGGATATTTTGCTCAGGCAAATGTGAATTTGAATAAGCGGTTATCAATTTATCAAATTGTTTCACCTTCGTTTCCATTTGACCCACTCCAATAATATATTCAAAATTAAGATCTATAGATTCATTTAACTTTGAATGAATTTCTTCAATATTTATTGGGTTATATATAGTTTGAACATTGGACAATTGGTGTTTATTCTCAATCAATTCCTTAGCTTTATTAGTAATTGCTATAATTTTAAAGGAATCATTATAGGTAAATTGAGTTAAAAACGACCAATTTGACATATAGTGATCAATCAAATAGCTATGAACAGTGAAAATAGTTTTCGCTTTATATAAAAATTTTGAAATTAATAATTCCTGAATTGGCTTATTTCGAAATCGGAAATCTATTATATAATCGAAATTGTTTTCACTTAAATAATTCTTTAAAAATAAGTATCGATTGAGCTTATTTAAGATCCCGTTAGACTTATTTTTTAACTTACCTAAGTTAATTAATTTTCCTGAAAAATTATAGGAAACTTCATCAATAACAATAATATTATGGACTTCAATTCCATGCTTTTCAAAAAAAAATGACAAATTCGCCATCACTCTTTCAGCGCCACCAATTCCTAATCGGTAACCAATTAAAGCGATTTTATTTTTTTTGTTAGGTATTATCATTAACGTTTTCTTATTTTCGTATCAAATATAACTCTTTTAGAAAAATATGCAAGAAAATCCACTTGTATCAATAATTTGCCTGGCTTACAATCACGAAAATTTTGTGGTAGAGACTTTGAATTCTGTTATACATCAAAATTACCAACCTATTGAGTTAATAATTGTGGACGATTGTAGTATTGACACTACTAAGTTGGAGATCAATAATTGGCTATTATCTCATCCTGAAGTGCAATATATTGCCAATGAATTTAATATTGGAAATACCAAATCATTTAATAACGCATTAAAAATTGCTAAAGGCGAGTACATAATTGATTTAGCTGCAGACGATTTACTACTACCCGATGGAATTAAAATGCAAATTAATGCATTCCAGAAAAGTAAATTCAACAACCTAGGTGTCGTTTATGGTAATGCTGAAATTATCAATGAAGATGGGAGTTTTAATTCTTTTTACTTCCCCGTTGATGAAAATGGAAACGTAATTTCAAAAAGAACTATTGGCGATATTTATTGCTCGGTATTATCCACTGGTGATAGTATTTGTTCCGTATCAGCGTTGATAAAAAAATGTGTATTTGACTTTTTAGGTGGTTACGATGAAACTTTAGCATATGAAGATTTAGATTCTTGGATCAGAGCTTCAAGGGAATATGAATTTGATTTTATTGATGAGATAGTAGTCAAAAAAAGAACGGTTACGAACTCATTAGGATCTAATTTTTACAAGAAAAAACACAAAATCAATATTTCAACTTATAAAATTTTAAGAAAAGCTTTGCAATTAAACCGATCAAAAATGGAGGATTTGGCACTTCAAAAAAGAGTTCATCATGAAATTATTCACTCTTTTAGAAATCAAAGTTGGACTTTACTTATAAAAAATATAGGCCTTAAACTAGCCATTTCTTTTAGAAAAAACTTCAAGAACTATTCGAATTAATCCCTATTTTTTCTAATCAATTTATTGAGTGGGTTTTCAATGTAAAGGTAGAGAAGTATTGAAATTAAATTCAATGAAATAAATACAAACCACTGATTTTCAGTAATTTTATTCAAAATAGTAACGACTATTCCAAGATGGATTAGATAGAAAATATAGGAACTTTTACCTAATAATTGCAGTGCTTTGGTGCTGAAAAAATCGGAAATAAAGGTCTTTTCTTTAATTAAGCCAAGGAATAAGGGTGCAATTCCAAAAACAGGAAGCACAATTGTGTTTATTACTTTTCCGGTTAAAGTATCTACTCCAAAACCACCTTCAACTTTCAATGAAACAAGAGAGCAAATACTTAAAATAATTCCTAATAACCCTAAGTAAGTCATCCCTTTAAAAGTAGGCGAATATTTTCTAATCAATAAAGCTAAACCTATACCCACAAAAAATTCTGATATTCGTCCAAAGAAAGTAAAATCCAAAATAAAATTTAATGTTTTCATATAACCATTACCATCAATACCACTAAAATAAAAAACCCATAAAAGTCCCAATCCAATGAAAACCAAGGGAATTACAACTAGGTAAATTCTATTTTTATTGATTAAAATAAAAAATATAGGAGCGGTAAAATAGAAAACTTCTTCAACAGTTAAAGACCAACCTTGGGCTATTCCTGTAAATTTAAGGTCGTCGGAAAAACCTTTTAGAAAGGTAATATTGTAAAAATAATTCTGTAAATCAATCCAATCCTTTTGAGAATAAACCACCGCAAAAAAGACAAATGTAAGTGTGGTTAAAATAAAATACATGGGGTAAATCCTAGCTACACGTTTAATTAAATAATTTTTAAAACTAAAATTAGGTTCATCAAAATACCGGTTACAAATTAGAAAGCCACTTAAAACAAAGAAAATCGTAACTCCAACATGAAATTCACTGAAAAAATCATGAATATTTTTTCCGAACATTTCAATTGAAAAGGGATTGAAATGATGGAAATAAACCATAAATGCAGCAAGTGCTCGAATTCCTGTTAGCGCTGGAAAATTGACCTTATTCATTGCGTTTAAATTTGTCTTTAATCTTTATTAAATAGGGATAAATAGCAACTCGTTTGTTTAATTCTCTATAGGAATAGAAAATTGAAAAAACTAAAATCAATCCTAAAGGATAGTAAGCATCAGGATAATCGATAGAGAAAGAAACAGCACTTGCAGAAATTCCAATAATAAAACAAAATATTATTATTTGGTAAGTATCTTTTCTAATTGAAAAATCATATCTGTTTTTCAAAATTGGAATTATATAACAACCATACAATATAAATTGAATTAAACTAGCTACTCCAATTCCCACTAATCCGAAATAATGATAGAAAAATACGGTTGAAGCCAATAGGAATATATCACTAATTATTTCTTGTTTGAAATACAATTTATTATCCCCTTTTGCTAATATTACAAACGCAAGAGGCCAAATAATTGCTTTAATAATTATTGCTAATAAAGCTGCTTTAAAAATCGACAAAACACCTAAAAAATGACTAGAATATAGTAATTCAATGATAATTGGACCACAAAAATACAAGAAAATTATAGCTGGAGTAATCAATAACAATCCCATTTCAATTTGATCGTTAACTAGCTCTTTTACTTTGGTATTGTCATTCTGAACTTCAGTAATTCTGGGATAAAAATCGGTTCCCATGGCATTAAAAATCAGACCAACATAGGAAATTAAAATAACAGAACTTACTTCAAATAATCCTAATATTTCAGCACTTGAACCATTTTTATTCAGGTATAATTTTATAAAATAACTACATATTTGTCCGAAAATTACATTAATAGAAAGTAAAAATCCCATTTTCATTAATGGTATTCCTTTTTGAAATGTATCTGCAAAAGAAAGTGAAATTTTATCGATTTTAATGTTTTTAGTAAAATAGAAGTTCACTAGTAAATTAATCAAACTAGATAACAAAATGACCGCTATAATTCCGTCAAATTTGAAAAAATAGTAGATTGGAACAGTTGCCAATGTGATTAAAACAGAACTTAAAACATTTGAAATAGCAATTGATTTTACCATTCGAAGCCCTTGTAATAGGGCAATGCGGCTAGTGGATAAATTTGTTAAAACAAAATTAACGGATAGAATAACAAACCAGAAATAATAATCAGTCGTTCCGAAAGTTAATTTACTTAGTAATTTAGAGAAAATAATGGTGACTAATGCTCCTAAAATACTAGTAAAAATAGACCATCTTTGAAGTACTATAAAGCGTTCAGAAAATTTATTCTGATCCTTTTCTGCATTGGCTAAACTCACTTCGCGAACTCCAGTAATAGGGATTCCAAAGCTGGTTAAAGAGCTAATAATTGCAACGGTATTATTTAACAATCCTACTATTCCAATACCAAAAGGACCTAAAAAAACGGCCACAAACTTAGAGCCTACAATACTGACCAACATTTTCATTGCTTGAGCAAATCCAAATATGCCGGTAGCATTTAGAATCGTTTTGTGTGAATTTTCTTTGTTTATTATTTCCATTTAATCAATAGTACAGCCGAAAGTTAGATATTGATTTTTAAATTCGGAAACCCATTTTTTCCATTCCGAATTAGACGCTTCAGAAAGATTTGCACCAACTAATAATTCTTCAATTTTATTTTGATTTAAATCTTTAGGGTAATTATCCATTGGATCAAATACATCGTTGAACCATGCTTCATTTACAATTTTATTAAAAGCAAAAAAATCTAAATTAACGTTTTCATATTTTTTACCTTGATTGCTAGCAGAGGTAAGAAACCCAGTTTTCATCAATTCAGAATTCGTAAAACCAAAATATTGTTGCTTTTTCTTTCTACCAATAAATTTAACGGCGTTACTCAATTGTAGTCCTTCATCAACTTTATTAGAATGATTTTTCCATAATTTTAAAAAGTACTTCTTTTTAAAAATAGCTCCTGAAGTTGCATAAATAGTATAATAATTTAAAAACCTTTCCAAAGAATAAATCTTAAGGAAAGTTAGTATTTTTCTAGTTTTAAAACGATGGAATCTGAAAACCAAATTAAATAAAAAAGGATTTGTAGTATATAAATCTGGGGTAAAAATTGAATATTCGTCATTAAATTGATAGCTTTTTTTAGGAAGTAATTTTGGGTTCCCAAGCCAACATAATTTCAACATTTTAATTTTGTCAAATTCTAAATTCAATCTGATTTTTTTTAAATGGAAGGGTTCTGTAAACCAAAAATCATCTTCAATTAATAGAAAATAATTTGATGAATTTTCAGCAGCGCTTATCCATAAGTCAATTGGTATTTTTGTGTTTACATTGGAATCTTCATTGGCAATAGCATTGGATTTTTCCAAATATAAATCGGATTTAATAATCGTTATTTTAGGATATTTTTTAACTAATTTGTCAAGGTATTTTTGCGGAGTTCCGTCATCTAAAATGATAATATTAAAATCATTATCTATTATATTTAAATAGATGCTTTGAATACATCTTTCCAGATAATACGGTCTATTGAACGATTTTATTAATAGGTCCATGAATTCATTTTTTGAATCACAAAATCAACTTCTTCGGTTGTCATTACTGGGCTAATAGGCAAACTCAAAACCTCATCATGTATCTTTTCTGATATGGGGAAGTTCAAATGATTCCATTTTTTAAAGGCCTTTTGTCGATGAGGAGCAACAGGATAATGTATCACTGTTTCTATTCCATTCTGTTTTAAATAGTTTTGTAATTCAATTCTTTTGGGAGTTCGAATTACAAATAAATGAAAAACATGATTATCTGAAAAATCCCAAAATGGTAAGGTAATTTTATCATTATTAATTTCTAGCAAATAACGTTTCGCTATGTTTTTACGAATTTGATTTTCGGTATCTAAATTGGGTAATTTCAAATTAAGAAATGCAGCTTGAAGTTCATCTAAACGGGAATTAACTCCTATAAAATCATTGTAATATTTGACTTGGGAACCGTAATTTCGGAGTGAAAATAATACTTCGGCCAATTGATCGTCATTGGTTACAACTGCACCAGCATCACCAATAGCACCAAGATTTTTTCCTGGATAAAAACTAAAAGCTTGGGTATTTTTAGATTTACAATTGTTCAAAATCGCCCCATGAGATTGAGCAGAATCTTCTACCACTATCAAATTATTTTTATTAGCAATCTCATTAATGGAATCTAGTTCGGCTAATTGACCATAAAGATTAACAACTAAAATCGACCTCGTTTTATTAGTGATTTTTTCAGCTATTAAATTCGGATTTATTGTATAGGTTTCAAATTTTGGCTCAACCAAAACCGGAACTAAATCCGCTTGAATTATAGATAATATTGAAGCAATATAGGTGTTTGCAGGGACAATAACTTCGTCCCCTTTTTGCATTTTTCCCAACTCAATATAGGCTTTGTAAATTAAAGTTAAAGCATCAAATCCATTTCCTAATCCAATACAATGCTTGGAATCACAATAGGCAGCAAAATTTTTCTCGAAAAGTTTAACTTCATCCCCTAGAATATACCAACCACTATCTAAAACACTTTTCAATTTATTTTGAAATGCATTTTCATAAGGCTGATTAATCTTATTTAAGTCGAGGAATTTAATCATATTAAAATGGTATCTAGAAAGTGATAATTTGAAGTTTCAACTTCATAAAAATTCTGAACTAATGTATTTGCTCCAAAACTTTCTTTCCAAAAATTGATGTTTTTTACTATATTCAATCCGTTATTTTCATGTGAAGGTCCAAAATCGAAGTACCTTTTTCCTTTTGAAACTTCATTAATTAAGAAATCGTATAAATAATCAATGCTTCCCAGTAAATTATTGCTTTCATTGCCTGAAATGTATTGCGGTTTTACCACATAATTAGTAATAAAAAGAGTGGTTCCGCAAACTAACTTGTCATTGTGATAAACATTAAAGTGCTTTATATTCTTAGGAAATTTTGCTTTTAAAGCATTTATTTCATCTAAGGAATGAACCGGTTTTGAATTGTATTTTTCCTTTAAATTTGGGGTCAGAATATTGTTCCAAAATGATTCTAAATTATCTTCTTCTTTAATGAATAAATTCAGTTTCTTACCTCTATTAATGCATTCTCGCCTGGATTTGGATATTTTAAAATTTGAATTTAAATTAATTACTGAAACGGCGTGTTTCATTGTTGTAATTCCTTTACAAATAGAGACTAAATAATCGATTTCATCAGAAAAAGTATCACAATAAATGGAAGGTGTTTTTTTAATATTTAAAGCTAAAACAGCATTTTCATTTAAAAACGATAAAATTGACTTAAAGATAAAAATTACATTATATAATTTTGAATTCAAGGGCAATACCAATCCTCCGTATGTCAATCCTTGATGAGAAAAAACTGTAGTTCCTACCCTATTTGCCGGCAATACGGCAACTAATTTTTCTTGATCATAAATCAGTAAGGAAAAGTCTTCAAAACGATCAGAATGATATTCCATAAAATCCCTATTGAATAGGAAAGTAGCGTTTTTGGCAGTGCTAATAAATGCATTCCATTCGCTATAAAAGTTAGATTCGTACCGTTTTACTGTATAATTTTTCAATTTCAAATTTTAAACATTGGAAAATTAATCATTTAATTTAATTCGATCATTATTTTAATGAAAATAAATTAGTATTTTTAATCAATTATTAAAAATAATGAAACGACTGATTCAAAACGCCCTTATTGCGAGTTTATTACTTATCACAAGTACCTTTTTTGGTCAGGACGTATCACTATTCCAACAATTCAATGGTAAATATGATTTTGTTTTTATTGGAAATACTTTAAATCCAATAGAAAATTCATTTCAAACATCCGTTTCTGTTTTAACTTCCTCCTCCGCACAATTATCATTAAATCCAAATGATCAAATTGAGAAAGCTTATCTTTATTGGGCAGGCTGTGGCCCTGGAGATTTTGATGTGAAATTAAATGGTGTAGCGATTCAGCCTGATAGAACTTTTATTCTGCAAAGAGCAGTTTCAAATCTTATTTTTGACTATTTCAGCGCTTTTAAAGAGGTTACCGCTCAAGTTCAATCAACAGGAAATGGAAATTACACATTATCCGATCTTGATGTTTCAGCTTCTATCGATTTTCATTCCCAAAGGAGCACTAATTTTGCAGGCTGGGCAATTATTGTGATTTATAAAAATCAAAGTATATCCTTAAATCAATTGAATGTTTATGACGGAATGCAAGCAGTTCCTGATGAAGTTAATATTACGTTGAATAGTTTGAATGTGATTGATAACAATAACGCAAAAATTGGCTTTCTAGCCTGGGAAGGAGACTCTGGAATTGCAGTAAATGAAACATTAAGAATAAATGGAACTCCTATTGGAAATCCTCCTTTAAATCCAGTAAACAATGCCTTTAACGGCACTAATAGCATGACAAATTCCAATTTGTTGTACAATATGGATTTAGATGTTTATCCCATTCAAAATAATATATCAATTGGAGATACCTCAGCTCAAATTCAGCTTACCTCTAGCCAAGATTTTGTTATGATTAATGCTATTGTAACCAAATTAAATAGCCAACTTCCAGATGCAATGATTGGTATAAATAGCATTGATAAACAATGTGATTCAAGATCTATTACAGCTCATTACAAAGTAATAAATCCAAATTCTACTGCAGTTTTACCCTCTAACACACCCATTTCAATTTATGCTAATAATGCCTTTTTGAGAACTATATATACTCAAACTACTATTCCTATTGACGGTAATGAATCTGGACAAGTTACCGTAGTTATTCCAAATTCAATTCCAAATAATTTTGATTTAAAATTGGTTGTAGACGATATTGGAACAGGAGTTGGAATAGTAACAGAAATAAATGAAATTAATAACAAATACGTGGTGCCAGTAATTCTTTTAATAGCGCCATTATTTAACATTGTTCCCAACTTAGAATCTTGTAATCTTGGAAATTCAAAGGGAAAATTTAACTTTTCCGATTACGATGCATTGGTAAAAATAAATTCATCTGATACTGTTAGCTTTTTTGAATCAGAGGTAAACGCTGAAAATAACGTCAATCCAATTTTAAATACCACAAATTACATTGCGTTAAATACTCCTAAAACAATTTATATTCGATTGGATAATGGAGGTGGATGTTTCAGTATAACTTCATTTGTATTAACCACCAAAAACTGTCCACCAATTGTTCATAATTTTGTTTCTGCCGATAACGACGGCTTTAATGATACCTTTCATATTGAAGGATTAAAAGATATCTTTTTAAATCATAAAATATCGATATACAATCGTTGGGGTAAATTAGTTTGGATAGGAAATAACAATTCAAATGAATGGGACGGATTTGCCAATAATGGGCTTTTGATGGATGATAATCAAATTCCATCAGGAACCTATTATTATATTATAGAACTAAACGACACCGATTATACCGAACCATTAACTGGATATTTGTATTTAACAAAATAGTTTTAATTAATAAATAACCTCAATTTCTCTGATTATATTTGCATTAAATAAATAAATATTTCCATTTTGAAACAAATCACATCTGCTCAAAATCCATACATAAAGTCCCTTTTACTCTTACAGGAAAAAGCGAAGGCAAGAAAGCAAACTGGTACCTTTTTAATTGAAGGACAAAGAGAAATATCACTAGCAATAAAAGGCGGTTATCGCATTGATACCTTATTATTCTACCCGGAATTAATAGCGGAAAAGGAAATAAATAAATTAGTTCAAAACGGAACCAATACAATTGAAATAAACAAAGACCTATTTGAAAAATTAGCTTATCGCGAAAGTACAGAAGGAGTAATTGCTGTTGCATATAGTAAGAGTTTTAGTTTATCTGATTTAAACCTTAATGAAAATCCGTTGATTTTGATAGCTGAAGCACCTGAAAAACCAGGGAATATTGGTGCACTATTAAGAACTGCAGATGCTGCCAATCTAGACGCAGTTATTATAGCAAATCCGAATGGTGATTTATACAATCCAAACATTATTCGATCCAGTGTGGGCTGTTTATTTACCAATCAAATTGCAACAGGAACAACTACTGAAATTATCTCCTTTTTGAAAGAAAGAGAGATTAGTTTTTATTGTGCCACATTACAAAATTCAACTTCCTATCATACCCAAGATTATACAACTCCCTCAGCCTTAGTGGTTGGAACCGAAGCTACAGGATTATCACAAGAATGGCGAGAGGCTGCGACACAAAATATTATTATTCCAATGCAAGGCGAAATTGATTCCATGAATGTTTCAGTAGCTGCAGCCATTTTAATATTTGAAGCAAAAAGACAACGAGGATTTTAATATATTTTTAATAATTAGCATTTGCACAACTAACAACTTATTCCTAATTTTAAAAATTGAATAAAATAGCTATGACAGAAATCGAAATAGAGCAAGAAAACAAGGCTATTGCCCAAGAATACAAAGAACTTCTCCGAATAAGTTATCAGAAATTAACTGCTGAAGATAAAAAATTAATCCGAAAAGCATTTGATGTAGCTGTTGATGCTCATCAAGTACAAAGAAGAAAATCTGGTGAAGCGTATATTTTTCATCCCATTGCCGTTGCAAAAATTGTAGCTTCTCAAATAGGTTTAGGACCCACATCAATAGCCGCTGCTTTACTTCACGACGTTGTTGAAGATTCTGAAATTACTATTGAAGATATTGAAAAAATGTTCAATCCAAAAGTGGCCCAACTGGTGGATGGATTGACAAAAATTTCTAAAATACAAAAAGATTTAAATTCGTCCATGCAAGCGGAGAATTTCAGGAAAATGATTCTAACATTGAATGATGATGTACGAGTTATTTTAATAAAATTGGCTGATCGACTTCATAATATGCAAACTATGGAATCGATGGAGGACTACAAACAAACAAAAATTGCTTCCGAAACTTTATACATATATGCCCCTCTCGCCCATCGCTTAGGCCTTTATAATATTAAAACTCAATTGGAAGATTTAGGTTTAAAATATACAGAGCCTGTAATTTATAATAATATTGTTAATAAAATTAAAGAAACAAAAGAGGAGCAAGACGAATACATCAAAAATATTTCTAATGTTATCAAAAAATCATTAGACGAAGAAGGCATCGATTACATTATTAAAGGCCGACCAAAATCTATTTATTCTATTCGTAGAAAAATGAAAGCTCAAAATGTGAGTTACGATGAAGTTTATGACAAATTTGCCTTAAGAATTGTATATAAATCAAATTCCCACGATGAGAAATTTTTAGCTTGGAAAATCTATTCGATTGTTACTGATCATTATCGTCCAAGCCCAAGTAGATTGCGAGATTGGATTTCCTCCCCAAAATCAACTGGATATGAAGCTCTTCACATTACTGTTATGGGACCCTTAGGACGCTGGGTTGAAGTTCAAGTTCGAAGTGAGCGAATGGATGAAATTGCTGAAAAAGGATATGCTGCTCATTATAAATACAAACAAGGCACTACTGAAGAAAGTGGTTTGGATATTTGGCTGAATCAATTGAAGGAAGCCTTGGAAAATCAAGAAAAAAATGCGGTTGATTTTGTTGAAGATTTTAAAATGAATCTTTATTCCAAAGAAATATTCGTTTTTACACCTACCGGTGAAATTAAGTCACTTCCTAAAGGAGCAACTACATTGGATTTTGCTTTTAGTATTCACTCTGCTATTGGAGTGCGCACCAGAGGAACTAAGGTAAATGGAAAATTAGTTCCATTAAATTATGAGTTAAAAAGTGGGGATCAAATTGAAGTAATCACCTCAGTAAATCAAAAACCTACACTCCACTGGTTAAATTATGTAACCACCTCTCGAGCTAGAACCAAAATTAAAAATGTATTAAACGAAAACACAAAAAAAATCGCAGAGGAGGGAAGGGAGCTTTTAACCCGTAAATTAAGGCATTTAAAAGTGACTTTAAATGAAAAAACCATCAATGAATTGGTTGTTTTTTTAAAGCTTAAAACAAGTTTAGATTTATTTTACAGGGTTGGAAATGGCACCATAGAAAACCAAAAATTAAAAGATTTTGCCGCCCTAAAAAGCAACTCTTTTATTAATTTCTTCAAGAATAAAATTAAACGTTCTCCTTCTACAAATTCAGAACAAATTTTAAAAGATGAAATCATTTCCACCTACGATTTATTAGTTTTTGGACCTGAACAAGATAAATTAGAATATAAATTATCTGCTTGTTGTAATCCTATAATTGGTGACGACGTATATGGTTTTTTAACCATAAATGAAGGAATAAAAGTTCACAAAAAAGATTGTCCAAATTCACTAAGTATGCAGTCCAATTATGCCTACAGAGTGATTAAAGCAAAATGGATCGATTCGTCACAACAAGAATTTAAAGCCGTTTTAATTATTACTGGAATGGACTATTTAGGTATCACCAATGAACTAACCAAAGTGATCTCTAGCAATATGAATATCAATATTCAAAGTATTTCACTTACTACTGAAGCGGGATTGTTTAACGGAAAGGTTGCTGTAATTGTTAAAAACAATAATATCCTCGAAAAAATGATGGCGAAAATCCGCAAAATAGAAGGTATTGATAAGGTTACTCGAGTTTATAAAAATTAAAGTTTTTAACAATCAAGTGGAAACATTTTATTATTAAAATAATAATTTATCTTTGCATAATATGACACTAATTTCGGTTGATAATAGTAAGAATCAAGAAATTGTAAAAATTGTTTTTACATTGTATCTTGAAAATAATGGGCACAGGAAAACACCTGAACGCTACGCTATTCTTCAAGAAATTTACGAAAGTGAAGATCATTTTGATGTGGAACATCTTTATTTGAAGATGAAAAACAAAAATTATCGCGTTAGTCGAGCAACACTTTATAATACCATTGAACTTTTATTGGATTGTGGTTTGGTCAGAAAACACCAATTTGGTCAAAACCAAGCGCATTATGAAAAGTCCTATTTTGACAAGCAACACGACCATTTAATCATGACAGATTCGGGCGAAGTAATTGAATTTTGCGATCCTAGAATTCAAATGATTAAAAAAACTATTGAAGAAATATTTGATATTGATGTGCACAATCACTCTTTGTATTTATACGGAACAAAAAAGGTAAAATAGTGAAAGCGAGTGACTATTTTAAAAAAACATTTGTTTTCGTATTTGTTTTTTCTTTAGCCTATCGAATTGTATTTCAATTATTTGACGGTTTAAACTCATTTAGTTTAAAGTTTTTAATGAAAACCCTTTTTTTAAGTTTGTTAACGGCACTAATTTTAGGATTCTTAAATTACTTTTTCAAAGTAGAATTTATCAAAAAAAGTAAGAAAAAACAACAATAAATAGCAACAACACACAAACAATAAGCATAATGACCGTAGATTTATTACTAGGATTACAGTGGGGAGATGAAGGAAAAGGAAAAATTGTAGACGTACTTACGTCAAAATATGATATTATTGCCCGTTTTCAGGGCGGACCAAATGCAGGCCATACATTAGAATTTGACGGTATAAAACACGTTTTAAGAACCATACCTTCAGGGATTTTCCATAAAAATTCAATTAATATAATTGGAAACGGTGTAGTGATTGACCCTGTTGTTTTCCAAAAAGAAATCGAAGGATTAGAACGTTTTAATTTAGATATCAAAAACAAATTAATCATTTCAAGAAAAGCACATTTAATTCTTCCAACGCACCGTTTATTAGATGCTGCTTCTGAGGCGTCAAAAGGGAAAGCCAAAATTGGTTCTACTTTAAAAGGTATTGGTCCAACTTACATGGATAAAACGGGTAGAAATGGATTACGTGTTGGTGATATTGAATTGGAAGATTTCAAAGAACGTTATAGAGCTTTGGCTGATAAGCACATAGCTATGATTAAATTTTATGATGTTGCTATTCAATACAACCTTGCAGAATTGGAAGTAGAATTTTTTGAAGCTATTGAAGACTTAAAAAAACTGACTTTCATTGATAGTGAGGAATATTTGCATCAAGCTCAAAAAGAAGGAAAATCAATACTTTGTGAAGGAGCTCAAGGTTCATTATTAGATGTTGATTTTGGTACTTATCCATTTGTAACTTCTTCTAATACTACTGCTGCAGGTGCTTGTACTGGTTTAGGAATTGCACCTAATAAAATCAAAGAAGTTTACGGGATTTTCAAAGCCTACACTACCCGTGTTGGAAGTGGCCCCTTCCCTACTGAAGATTTTGAAGAAGATGGAGCAACTATGGCTAGAGTTGGTAACGAATTTGGTTCAGTTACTGGAAGACAAAGACGTTGCGGATGGTTGGATTTAGTGGCCTTAAAATATGCTATACAAGTGAATGGAGTTACCCAATTAATGATGATGAAAGGGGACGTTTTATCTGGATTTACTACTTTAAAAGTTTGTACCGAATACAGCTATAAAGGACAAAATATTGCTCATTTACCTTACAATATCGAACCTGAAAATGTTACTCCAATTTATAAAGAATTCAAAGGGTGGAAAGCAGATTTAACAGGTATGACAACCTATGATGAGCTTCCGGTAGAATTAAAAAACTACATTGACTATATTGAAAAAGAAGTTGAAGTACCAATTAAAATAGTTTCTGTTGGACCTGATCGTAAACAAACAATCACAAAATAATAAAAGAAACGCTTTGAGAAATCAAAGCGTTTTATATTTAAAGGAAAATTAATATGAAAGAAACCAATTTATTTAAAGCCTTTTTTGAAAGTGAAAAAGCAGGTGGTTTTGTATTAATATTTGCAACCTTAATTTCTTTGCTTTTAGCCAATTCTATTTTCCAATTGGACTACCTTCAAATATGGAATTACGAAATTGGAAATCACAGTCTAACAGAATGGATTAACGATGGTTTATTGACCCTATTCTTTCTTTTGATTGGATTAGAATTGGAGCGAGAAGTTTATATTGGAGAACTTTCCTCTCTAAAAAAAGCGGCATTGCCATTAATAGGAGCTCTTGGTGGAATGATCATTCCCGCATTGATTTATGCTGGATTTAATTATGGAACAACTACACAATCAGGAGTTGGAATTCCAATGGCTACAGACATTGCATTTGCAATTGGAATCCTTTCACTTTTAGGAAATAGAGTACCAATCGCATTAAAAATATTTCTTACCGCATTAGCTGTTATTGATGATTTAGGAGCAATAATTATAATAGCACTATTTTATACTTCAAGTATTTCCTTATTCAATTTAGGGATTGCAATAGGGATTTTAGCATTTTTATTTATTCTAAACCGCCTAAAAGTCAATAACCTTATTCCCTATTTAATTGGTGGGATTCTAATGTGGTATTTTATGCTTAATTCCGGGGTTCATGCAACAATTACTGGGGTTTTATTAGCTTTTGTTATTCCCTTCGGCGATGGAAGTAAGAAAAATATTTCTTATAAATTACAATCTTATTTACACCAACCTGTCGCATTTATCATCTTGCCTTTATTTGCTTTGGCAAACACGTGTATCGTTTTAAATTCCAATTGGTATTTAGGTTTGAGTCATTCCAATAGTATCGGGATAATTCTCGGATTATTTATTGGAAAGCCAATAGGAATTTGCCTGTTTTCCTACATAGGTGTACTTCTAGGAATTGGAGTTTTACCTAAAGGATTGAATTGGAATTCAATCTTGGGAGCAGCAATTTTAGGTGGTATTGGTTTTACAATGTCCATTTTTATAAGTCTCTTGGCATTTGATAATAATGAAGATAGTTTCAACTCAAAAATTGCCATTTTAATTGCTTCTGTAATTGCTGCAATTACTGGATTTATCTATTTGAAATTCAAACTAAAAAGAGATTAATCTAATTCGTTCTAAGCAAATAATAAATATATCTTAATTTGCAGCAGCATTGTTTCCTTTTTCTTAAATTTGGCAAAAAATTAAAACTTTGAAAAAGTACTTATATCTTATAAATAGCTGGATCTTTCTTTTTAGTTTGAATACGATAATGGCTCAAACGCCAAAGAAAATTATCATCGAACATTCCGATTTTGCAGATATCAACCAAATAGAAATTCCTGATGCAGCATTATTAACGGGTAACGTTCGTGTGAATCATGACGGGGCGATATTAACCTGCAATAAAGCCTATTGGTTCCAAAAAGAAAACTACATCAAAGCCTTTGGAAACGTACAAATTATTCAAGGAGATTCTCTGACCATGACCAGCAAATATGCCGAATACAATGGTAATATCAAACAAGCGTATGCCACTGGAGAAGTAGTATTGAGATCGCCAGATATGTCATTGGTAACGGATACTTTGAACTTTAATAGAAACAGTCAGGAAGCCTTTTATACAACTGGTGGAGTAATCAATAATAAAGAAAATACACTGAAAAGCAAGTCGGGAAAATACTATGTTGTACAGAAAAAATACCAGTTTTTATCGGCAGTTGTTATAAAAACACCTGAAAATACAATTAAATCGAATCACTTAGATTATTTCACGAATTCGGGACATTCGTATTTGTTAGGACCGTCAACAATTGATGGAAAAGACAACAAAATCTATACTGAAAACGGTTTTTACGATACCAAAAAAGACATTGCCCGATTGCACCGAAATTCCAAAATAGAATACAACAATCGTTTGATAGAAGGTGATAGTTTGTTTTATAATAAGAAAAGAGGTTTTGCATCCGCTACCAATAATGTAAAAATCACCGATACCGTTAATAAAATCATTGTAAAGGGACATTATGCTGAAATTTATAAGTTTAAAGATTCCGTTTATGTTACCAAAAGAGCCCTAGCAATCAGCTTGATTGAGAAAGATTCCGTTTATATTCATGCTCAAAAATTAATGATTACAGGCAAAGAAGACAATAGAATTATTCGTGGTTTTAAAGATGCAAAATTCTATAAATTGAATTTAAGTGGTAAGTGTGATTCCATTCATTCCGATGAAAAAAAAGCACTCACCAAACTCATTGGAAGGCCAATTCTTTGGAATTTTGAAAATCAAATGACGGGAGATATAATGCATCTGATTGGTAATAACAACACCCAACAATTAGATTCCCTCAAAGTGCTTAACAACTCATTTATCGTCTCCAAAGATACCATTGGAATAGGTTTTAATCAGGTGAAAGGACAAAATCTATATGGTAAATTCAAAGAGAAAAACCTTGATAACGTAGACATAATTAAGAATACCGAAGTCATTTATTACATGCGAAATGACAAACAAGAGCTTATTGGAATTAATAAAAGCGTTTGTAGTAAAATAAATCTGAAATTGGATAAAAATAAAATTGATGATTTGACACTTTTTGACAAGCCCGATAGCGATATTTACCCTGAAACTGAACTACCTGAAAACGCGAGGAAATTGCGAGGATTTATTTGGCGGGGCGACGAACAAATAAAATCCATTGACGATTTATTTACCAAAGAAGAAAATGAAATGAACGATAAAATCGTGAAAGAAAGTAAAGAATTAAAAGCCAAAGCGGATGTTCCTATGAAAGTTCGAAAAGAAACCCTAGAATACAAAGACAAATAAATTGAAAGACGATTTCAAAAAATACCAAGCCCAAACGTCTCCCTACCCACTCGGGATGGAAGTTTCGCACGCCATTGGGTCTTATATTTACGATACTAATAACAAAAAACATCTCGATTTTGTAGCTGGAGTTTCTGCTTGCACGCTCGGACATCAACATCAAAGGGTGAATAATGCCATTAAAAATCAGTTGGATAAATATTCACATGTGATGGTTTACGGAGAATATTCTCAAAGTCCAGGGGTTGAGTATTGCAAATTATTAGCCGATCACCTTCCCTATCCATTAAAAAAAACCTATTTGGTTAATTCAGGAACGGAAGCAACGGAAGGCGCACTAAAATTAGCAAGACGCATCACCGGCCGAAGCCAATTAATATCTTGCCACAACGCCTATCACGGAAATACCATGGGCTCGCTAAGCGTAATGGGATTTGAAGAACGCAAACAAGTTTTCCGTCCATTGGTTCCTGATGTCGAATTTATAACTTACAATAACGAAGCTGATTTAGAGAAAATAACTACAAAAACAGCGGGAATAATTTTAGAAACCATTCAGGGTGGCGCTGGATTCATTCAGCCTTTCAACGGATTTCTAAAAAAAGTTCGTACCCGTTGTTCGGAAGTAGGTGCCATAATGATTCTCGACGAAATACAACCCGGCTTTGGAAGAACAGGAAAATTATTCGGTTTTCAAAATTACGATGTCGTTCCCGATATTGTAATTATGGGAAAAGGAATGGGAAGTGGAATGCCTGTGGGCGGTTTCACAGCCTCCGAAGAACACATGGATTTATTGAGCAACAACCCTAAATTAGGGCATATTACCACCTTTGGCGGACACCCTGTTATTGCCGCAGCCTGCCTCGCCACATTGCAAGAATTAACGGAAAGCACCTTAATGTCGGATGCAATTCAGAAAGAAAAATTGTTTAGAAAACTCCTAATTCACCCCTTAATTAAAGAAGTTCGAGGCGAAGGATTAATGTTGGCCGCCATGACAGACAACTTAGATATTACTACCAAAGTAATTTTGAAATGTCAAGAAAAGGGACTCATTTTATTCTGGTTATTATTCGAAGGTTGCGCCATCAGAATCACCCCGCCGCTAACCATTTCAGAAAGCGAAATTGAAGAAGGTTGCGAAATAATTCTTCAAGTAATGGACGAAATCTTAAAAGAAATCTAAGTTGTATTAGAAGCTATTCCTGCTATCATTCCAATCCTTACTATTGTTTCATCATGAGCAATAATAAGGGATTTTCCCTTCTATCAGGGCTAAAAAATAACGCTACCTCAGACTGATTTTTGTTAATTAAATTGTTCAAAAAAAAAAAGACATGAATTCCAACCTTAGAATAATATTATTACCTTTATTAAAGGATAAATTAAACAAAATAGCATGCACATAAGCGACGAAGAAGACGAGTACAAATTATCCTTATCAAAGTTTGAGTCGATGTTGAAAACCAACAAAGTACTCTTTTTTGATTCCGAAGAATTTGAAGAAATTATCCTTCACTACCTCGACATGGGTAAGCCAGCTCTGGCAAAAAAAGCGCTGAAATTAGCGCTGGAACAGCACCCAAGATCTACCGGATTAAAATTAGTTCAAGTAGAAATGCTAGTTTTTGAAGACAAATTGGATCAAGCCGAAAAGTTGTTAAACGAGTTGTATGCAATTGAGCCTACCAACGAAGAAATTTACATTCAAAAAGCCAATATTTATTCGAAAAGAGACAATCATGAAAAAGCCGTTGAATTACTTCAAATTGCACTTAAATATACCGACGATTATGCCGATGTGTACAATTTAATTGGGATGGAATACCTTTTCATGGACAAACTAGAATTGGCCAAAGAAAATTTTATTAAGTGTCTAGAAGAAGATACCGAAGACCAAGCCGCTTTATACAATGTGGTGTATTGCTTTGAGTTTTTAGATAAAAACGAAGAGGCTATTGACTATCTTACCAAATACACCGACAAAAATCCATATAGTGAAATTGCATGGCACCAGATAGGAAGGTTAAATTACGGTTTGAAAAAATACGAAGCAGCACTTCGCGCTTTTGAATATGCCACTTTAATAGACGATGAATTCCTAGGAGCCTACATGGAGAAAGCAAAGGCTTATGAAAGACTTAAAATGTATGAAGAAGCTATCGAAAGCTACACTAGAACTATCGAATTAGACGAAGCTACATCATACGCTTTGCTCCGAATGGGTAAATGCTATGAAAAATTAGGTAAAAAAGCATTAGCAATAAAATATTTCAATAAAACAGTTCACGAAGATCCTTTATTAGACAAAGGTTGGATTGCCATTACTGATTTTTATGTACGTCAAAAGAAATTCGAAAAAGCACTCTATTTTGTGAATAAAGCGTTGAATATCGACAACCAAAATCGTTTTTACTGGAAGCGATTTGCAGCAATCAATAAAGAATTAAATTTATTTGAAGAAGCTGAATTTGGCTTCAGAAAAGCAGTTGAATTTGGAGATTACCAATTAGATACGTGGTTGTTTTGGGTTGATATTCTTCAATACTTAGGAGAATTTGAAAGCGCAATACACACTTTATTGCAAGCCTCTGAATATTTTCCAGAAGAATACGAAGTAGAATACCGATTGGCGGGATTGTATTTTATGATTCATGATGATTCCAAAGCAAAATTTCATTTAAGCAATGGACTTCGTTTCAACTTCAGTAATAAAACCATCCTTGAAGAATTATTTCCTGTGGTTTGGGCCCGTAAAATGGTACAAAACGCGATCAATAAAAGCGCAAAATAGTTATTGAATGGCAAATCACCAATTTGGATTAGTTGGAAAGAATATCAGTTATTCTTTTTCGAAAGGTTATTTTGGTGAAAAATTTCAAAAATTAAATTTAGTAGACTATTCCTATGAAAATTTAGATTTTCAAAACATTGATGAATTCCCTGAATTTATAATACAAAATCCAACAATTTCAGGCCTCAATGTTACTATTCCATATAAAGAAACAATCCTTCCGTATCTTGATAAATTGTCCAAGAAAGCAGCTGAAATTGGTGCTGTAAATACAATAAAAATTACAAAATCAGGGAAATTAAAAGGCTTCAACACCGATTATTTAGGATTTAAAAAATCTCTTGAGCCTTTATTAAACTCCAATCATAAAAAAGCACTTATTTTAGGAACTGGCGGCGCTTCTAAAGCAGTTGCTTACGCATTAAAAGAATTAGAAATTCCCTATTTATATGTATCTAGAACTGCAGTTGGAGATACAATTAGCTACAATCAACTGAATGAAAATACATTTAAGGAATTTCAAATCATCGTGAATTGCACCCCTGTTGGCACCTCTCCAAACACCCATTTATATCCAGATATTCCTTATGAATATTTTACCAAGAACCATATCGCCTTTGATTTAATCTACAATCCTGCAGAAACGATGTTTCTAAAAAAAGCAGTGGAACAAGGGGCAATTATTAAAAATGGATTGGATATGTTAAAACTACAAGCTGATAAATCTTGGGATATTTGGGGTAAATAATCCGAAAAATTAGAAATTAGTAAAAAATACTACTTATTTAAAGTAAAAAAAACAATTTAAATGTCAAAAATCTTTGAATTTTAAATGGTCTTTTGCTATCTTTCGTGCTTTAAATAATATGAACCTTAAACATTTTAAAAATGTTAGAAGAAAAGAATGATAGCCTGTCAGTAGAACTAAACGAGACAGATGGAAATGTAGAAACCGAATCGCAAGAAGTGATTCAAACAGAAGCTCAAGAAGTTGAAGAAGTTACAATTGAGCCAGTTGCAGAAGTAGAAATTGAAGTCGTTGAAGAAGTTGTTGCTGAAACAAGTATTGCAATTACAGCTATTGAAAATGAAAATGCAGCCGAAAATGAAGATGAGACGCTAAAAGAGCGTCATGAAATTCCAATGCTGGATTACGAATCATTATTGATGGAGGAATTAATCACTGAGTTGGAAAAACTAAGCGAGATTGAAAAAATAATGTCTGTTAAAGACCATGTTGAAGAAATTAAAAATTCTTTTTTATCAAAATACTACCATTTTTTAGACGAGAAAAAAGAAGAGTTTATTGCTGAGAACCCAGATTCAAAAGAGGAATTTAATTATCATTTTCCTTTAAAATCTAAATTCGATCAATTGTATTCTACTTATCGAGATAAAAAGAATGCCCACTTTAAAAATTTACAAAACAATTTAAAAAATAATCTAGAAGTTCGATTGGCAATTGTTGAAGAATTAAAAGAGCTAATTAATCCTCAAGAAAATATAAAAGACACCCTAAAACATTTTAACGAATTAAGAGAACGTTGGAAAAATGCCGGAGCTATTCCAAAAGACAAATACAACCACGTTTGGAATAATTATCATTTCCATGTTGAAAATTTCTATGATTATTTACACTTGGATCGTGAAGCAAGAGACCTTGATTTCAAACATAATTTAGACCAAAAACTGAAAATAATTTCACGTGTTGAAGCTTTAGTTGATGAAGCCGATATCAATAAAGCATTCCGTGAATTACAAGATTTACACAAGATTTGGAAAGAAGATATTGGTCCTGTTTCCAGAGAGCATCGAGAGGAAATTTGGATTCGTTTTAGCGAGTTAACCAAACAAATGCATGATAAAAGAGAGTTGTTATTTGAAGAGCAACGAGGAACGGAAAAAGAAAATTTAGAGCGAAAAAAAGAAATCATTGCTCAAATTGAAGTTTTAGCAACTGAAAAAGTTAGTGCTCATAGTCTATGGCAATCGCAAATAGATAAAGTTGAAGCGCTAAGAACTGCATTTTTTGCAACGGGTAAGGTTTCAGCAGAAGTCAACGAAAGTACTTGGAATGAATTCAAAACTGCGGTTCGTAATTTTAACACCTTTAAAAATTCATTTTATAAAGATATAAAAAAAGAGCAGCAGGATAATTTGAATAAAAAAATGGAATTAGTTGCTAGAGCAAAAGCGCTAAAATCTAGTGAAGATTTTGCAACCACCACACCATTAATGAAGCAAATTCAAGAAGAATGGAAATTGGTTGGACACGTTCCAAGAAAATATTCAGATTCTATTTGGGCTGAATTCAAAACAGCTTGCAACCATTATTTTGAAGTTTTAAAAGCGCAAAAAAATGAAGCCAATTCAGAAGAAGTAGAATCGTTTGAGAAGAAGAAAGCATATCTAGAACAACTTAGAGGATTTGAGTTAATAGGCGAGCACAAAGCCGATTTAGACGCTATTAAATTGCACATTGAAAACTGGAAAGGTTTAGGCAAAGTTCCTTTTGCAAGACGTCATGTAGAAGGAAAATTCAATAAAATATTGGATGCTTTATTTGAAAAATTAAGTCTAAGCAAAAAGGAAACTGAAATGGTTCGTTTCTCGAATAGAGTTGGATATTTATCCAATTCTAATGCTACTCGAAAATTGGAGAATGAAAAGATATTCATCATGCGAAAAATTGATGAAGTTCAAAATGAAATATTTCAATTAGAAAATAATATTCAGTTTTTTACGAACACCAAAAACGCAAAGAAAGAAAATTCAATCGTATTGGAAGTTAGAAAAAATATAGCTGTTCAAAAAGAAACGCTAGACGTATGGAAAGAAAAACTAAAGCAAATTAGAAGTATAAATATAGAGTAATCATCCTACTTTAAAATTAAATAAAAACCTTGCTTTGCGAGGTTTTTTTATGTAATAAGTTGATGTAAATGGCAGAATTAACTTTGTGAAATTTTCTAAAGTTTTTTTGCTTCTTCCCAAAAAACGTCCATTTCGGCTAAAGTCATTTCCATTAATGGTTTTCCCAATTGTTGCGCTTTTGACTCTAAATATTGAAACCTCTTAATGAATTTTTTATTGGTACGCTCCAAAGCATCTTCTGGATTGATATTCAAAAAACGGGCATAATTAATCATTGAAAATAGTACATCTCCAAATTCCGATTCCATTTTATCTTGATTTCCAGCGGCTACTTCAACTTGAAATTCTTGGATTTCCTCTTGGACTTTATCCCAAACATGATGGGATTCTTCCCAGTCAAATCCCACGCCTTTAACTTTATCTTGAATTCTACTGGCTTTTACTAATGCTGGTAAACTCTTAGGAACGCCTTCTAATACCGACTTTTTACCTTCTTTTAGTTTCAGCTTTTCCCAGTTTTGTTTCACTTCTTCTTCATCATTTACCACCACATCACTGTAAATATGTGGATGGCGATGAATAAGCTTTTCGCTAATTTCATTACAAACATCGGCAATATCAAAGTCATTAGTTTCGCTTCCTATTTTAGCATAAAAAACAATATGTAAAAGCAAATCTCCTAGTTCTTTTTTAACTTCAGTCAGATTATTATCCAAAATAGCATCGCACAATTCATACGTTTCTTCAATAGTTAAATGACGTAAACTTTGCAAGGTTTGCTTTTGATCCCAAGGGCATTTTTCACGTAAATCGTCCATTATGGTTAACAATCTATCGAAAGCTTGAAGTTGATTTTTTCTGTTGTCCATTTGAAATAGTTAAATTCTTAAAGTAATTTGTGTAAAAATAATAAATCCTGTCAGGATTACCTCTTGACAGGATAAAATTATATTCGAAAAGTAATAAAATTATTTAGATTTTGTTTTTTTAGCGGGTATAGTAGCCTTTTCAGCCGCAACTTCTTTTAAAACTTGATCTAAAACCTCCTCCGTATTTTCAATTTTAGGTTCTTCTTTAGAAACTAAACCTTTAGCTTGAAGCATATTGTACCAGTTTACTATTTTTTTAATATCTGAAGGATAAACTCGCTCTTGATCATAATCAGGAAGCATTTCAAGAAAATAAGCTATTAATTTAGAATTTTCTTCTTTATGAGAAATCGCAGGGCCATTATCTTCTTTTATAGCAATAGTTCTCATTATTTCAGTTAATGGTTTTTCTTCTGAATAGGTATAAACAGAAATTTCAGAAAGCAAACTTACATTACTTTTTAACCCTACTGTTATTTTTTTACCATCAATTAATGATTCTGCAACAAATCCGGTTCTAGTTTGAATTTTTAACGCGAATAATCCTGGTTTTCCTGCTATCGCTAATATTTTATCTAATGTCATTTTTAATAATTTAATCTATTATTTGAATTTATTATCTTCCTTTTTTATTACAAAATTTCATTCTATAGTCTGGGCGTGCTTTCCCATCCATGATATTTTGTAGTTTTTTCTTAATCAATTGTTTCTTCAATGATGAAATTAAATCGGTGAATAAAATGCCCTCAATATGGTCGTATTCGTGTTGGATCACACGAGCAATTAAACCATCAAAAACTTCTGTTTTAACAACAAAATCTTCATCACAATATTCTAAGGTTATTCTCTCGTTTCTAAAAACATCTTCACGAACATCCGGAATACTCAGGCATCCTTCATTAAAACTCCAAATTTCGCCTTCTTCTTTTATCATTTTAGCGTTGATGAAAGTGCGTTTGAAATTTTTTAATTTCAGCTGCTCTTCTTTTTCCAATTCATCATCTTCACCAAAAGCAGCAGTATCAATTACAAATAAACGAATACTCAATCCAACTTGAGGAGCTGCAAGGCCAACACCACAAGCATTGTACATGGTATCGTACATATTGGCAAGGGTCTCTTTTAAATTAGGGTAATCAGTAGAAACAATAGCAGCTGCTTTTCTTAAAACTGGATCGCCATATCCTACAATTGGTAAAATCATTTTATTATTATTTAGGATCTGAAAAATGAAATTCAGAAAATTTAACTTATAATAGTTGGCAAAAATAACAAAAATACAAGTTGAAATCGGTAATTAACAAATTATATTTTATTGAGATTCAAATCGGTTGCTAAATAATTTAAAACAACAATTCAAACTATTATTTCAATATAAGTAAACTATCTCAAATAATCTTGAAGCATAATTGTAGCTGAAATTTCATCTAGTAATGCTTTATTTTTTCTTTGATTTTTATTCAAGCCGCTGTCAATCATAGTTTGAAATGCCATTTTGGAAGTAAATCGCTCATCGACTCGAACTACTGGCATATTTGGGAAAAAGCTACTGAATTTTTTTACAAAAGCGGCAATGATTTCTGCACTTTGCGAAGGTTCCCCATTCATTTGTTTGGGTTCTCCAATAAGAACTTTCTCTACCTTTTCTTTAGCAAAATAATCTTTTAAAAAATCAATTGTGGTTGCTGAAGGAATGGTGGTTAATCCCGATGCAATTATTTGCAATTCATCTGTAACTGCAATTCCAGTACGTTTTTGTCCGTAATCTATAGCGAGAATTCGAGGCATTTTTTAAATATATATACAAATATAATCAAAGTAAATGAACTTAATAAGTTGCTCATAAATTGATAAATAAAATCCAATTATTACATTCATGAAAATAAACAAAAAAGTTATCTTTGCGTAAAATATTTTAAAATGAACAACTTACAAACTATTATAGAACAAGCTTGGGACAATAGAGAATTGTTAAAAGAAAATACAACTACAGATGCAATAAGAAAAGTAGTTGATCTACTAGACATAGGAACTTTAAGGGTTGCCGAACCAATTGGAGATAAATGGCAAATTAACGAATGGGTTAAAAAAGCCGTTGTAATGTATTTTCCTATTCAAAAAATGGAAACTTTAGAAGTGGGTATCTTTGAATATCATGATAAAATACCATTGAAAAGAGGGTATGCTGAAAAAGGAATTCGTGTAGTTCCAAATGCGGTTGCCAGACATGGTGCTTTTATTTCAAAAGGGGTAATATTAATGCCAAGCTACGTTAATATTGGGGCTTATGTTGATGAAGGGACTATGGTTGACACCTGGGCTACTGTAGGAAGTTGTGCTCAAATTGGTAAAAACGTACATTTAAGCGGTGGTGTTGGAATTGGTGGTGTTTTAGAACCCTTACAAGCGGCTCCGGTTATCATTGAAGATGGCGCATTCATTGGTTCTAGATGTATTGTGGTTGAAGGAGTTCGTGTGGGTAAAGAAGCGGTATTAGGTGCAAATGTGTGTTTAACGGGTTCGACAAAAATTATTGATGTCACCGGAGAAACACCTATCGAAATGAAAGGATTTGTTCCTGCTAGATCAGTTGTTATTCCAGGAAGTTACACCAAAAAATTTGCAGCAGGTGATTTTCAAGTTCCATGCGCATTAATTATTGGCACTCGAAAACCATCAACCGATTTGAAAACGAGTTTAAACGATGCATTAAGAGAATATGATGTTGCAATATAATTGAGAAATTCCATCAATAATCTAAACAAATACAAATGATATTAAATTCCATTAACAAGAAAATTACATCTTTTTTAAATTTGTCTTTTTTTAATAATCGAATTATTATTATTTCATTATGGTTGGTTATTGCATTAATCGCTGGTTTAATTAAATTAGATATTAATGATATCAATAATTATAAAATTTTCAAGAATGTCTTTTTTCATACCATTGAAAAACTGCCATTATACAAAGAATATCCATTAGAATATTTTGATCACAACCATTACGGACCAATTTTTAGTATAGTAATCGCTCCATTTGCGATCCTTCCGGATTATTTAGGCATACCCCTTTGGGGATTATTTAATGCAGGAATTTTAGCTTGGGCGATAACTCAATTGCCACTAAAATCAGCTCAAATAAATGCTATACTTTGGATTTGTTTACATGAGCTTTTAACTACATTATTAGGTTTACAATTTAATCCTTTGATGACTGCTATAATTATCTTTTCGTTTGTTTATATCGAAAAAGGAAAGGATTTTTGGTCGGCATTATTTATCGTTTTAGGCGTTTTTGTGAAATTATATGGAATTGTAGGACTGGCATTTTTCTTTTTTTCAAAGAATAAAATCAAGTTTATTTTATCACTATTTTTCTGGAGTGTAGTACTATTTTCATTGCCAATGCTAATTTCATCTCCTGAATACATTATCCAAACCTACCAAGAATGGTTTGCAAGATTAGTTGAAAAAAACAACAAAAATACAGAATTAAATTCCTACCAAGATATTTCCTTAATGGGAATGGTTAGACGATTTTTTCAAGACAGTACCATCCCCAATTTACCCTTTTTAATTAGTGGCGTTTTCTTATTTGGATTACACTATTTAAGAATAAAAGAATACAAAGAAGAAACCTATCGATTAATGTTATTGGCTTCGGTATTGATTTTTACAGTAATTTTTAGTTCCGGATCTGAATCACCAACCTATATAATTGCCTTTGTTGGTGTTGCAATTTGGTTTGTAATTCAGCCAAAACCTATTTCCAAATTCTATATTGGATTATTTATTTTTGCTTTACTATTTACTAGTTTATCACCTTCTGATTTAATTCCGAAATATTTAAAAGACAATTATATTCGTCCTTATGCATTAAAAGCATTACCTTGTGTTTTAATTTGGTTTGCAATTGTTTACGAAATGCTTAATAATAAATTTAAAAACTACCGTTCAATAACTCATTAAAGATGACTTTACAAAAGAAAATATCTATTGTTATTCCTTCATTTAATGAGGAAGGAAATATTAAAATTATAGTTAACGCACTGAATGAAGTACTTCAAAAATTAAATTATCAATATGAGTTAATTTTTGTAGACGATGGAAGTAGCGACAAAACATTGCATCTATTACAAGAAATTTTAGCTACTGATTCTAATGTTTTCTTTATAGAATTGTCTCGAAATTTTGGACATCAAAACGCATTAAAAGCTGGATTGGACTTGGCTTCCGGAGATTGTATAATTACCATGGACGGAGACATGCAACATCCGCCAGAAATGATACCGCAGCTAATTGAAAAATGGGAAGAAGGTTATGATATTGTTTATACCCGCAGATTAGAGGACAAAAAACTTCCCGCTTTTAAAAAAATAACTTCAAAATATTTTTATAAATTCATTAATTCTATTTCTGAAATTAAGATCGAAGAAGGAACTGCTGATTTTAGGTTGATGGACAAAAAAGTTTCTACGGTGTTTTTTGCTTTTAGTGAAAATGAACTTTTTATCCGCGGATTAGTAAATTGGGTTGGTTTTAAACAATTTGCAATCGACTATAAACCAGCCGAACGTTTCTCTGGAAACAGTAAATATACCGTTAAAAAAATGATGCAGTTTGCACTTAAAGGCATCACTTCATTTAGTATTCGTCCATTATATATTTCAATTTTTTTAGGCATTTCCCTGTTTTTATTATCCTTACTATTTTATATTTTATATGTTTTTTATAGTATTTATTATGGACATGTAATATCTGGATGGGCATCGGTAATTTTCACTATAGTAATTTTTGGCGGTCTTAATTTAATTGTGTTAGGAATTATTGGCGTTTATGTGGGTAAATTATTTATGCAGTCCAAACAACGTCCAAACTATTTAATTAGAGATACTAATTTAGAAGATAAGAAATGATTTTATTGAGTTTTGATATTGAAGAATTTGACATGCCATTTGAATATGGTAAATCGATCAGTTTTGAAGATCAAATGAGTATTTCTATTGAAGGTACTTCTTTAATATTGGATTTATTAAAAAAACATCAGTTAAAAGCTACTTTTTTTAGTACCGTAGTATTTGCAATAAATGCTCCTGAAATAGTTAAGCGAATCATAATCGACGGTCACGAAATTGCTTCTCATAGTTATTACCACAGCGATTTTAAAGTAGAACATTTATTGGAATCTAAAGAAAAATTAGAGGAAATCACCAATGTAAAAGTTATTGGTTTTAGAATGCCTAGAATGCAACCTGTGGATGAAAAAGAAATTTTTAAAGCAGGCTATGTTTACAATTCCTCAATAAATCCAACCTATTTACCTGGTAGATACAATAATTTATCAAAATCTAGAACCTTTTTTAAACAAGATGGCGTTTGGCAAATACCAGCATCGGTGAGTCCAATTATTAGGTTTCCACTCTTTTGGTTGTCCTTTCACAACCTTCCTCTTTGGTTGTATAAAATAATTTGCAGTATCACTTTTAAAAAGGATAATTACCTAAATATCTATTTTCATCCATGGGAATTTACTGATTTAATGGATTTCAACAGATTTGGTTTTCCTGGTTATGTTTCCAAAAACTCAGGAATTCAAATGTATAATAGATTGGATAATCTTATCATTTGGATGAAAAAAAAGAATTACAATTTTCATAGTACTCGAGATTTAATTAAAATAATAAAATCGTAACCCACATGAAAATAGCAGTGATTCAGCCAAAAATGATTGGTGACGTATTAATTACAAGTGTGATTTTTGAAGAATTAAAACAAAAATTTCCTGCTGCTGAACTGCATTTTATTGTAAATAAAAATACGATCCCCGTAATAGAAAACAATCCATTTATTGATAAAATTATCATTTTAGATCCTAGCACTGAAAAAAGATTCTCAGGTTTTATTAAGCAAATGAATAGAATTAGAGTTGAAAAATACGACATCATAATTGATTCTTATTCCAAATTAAAAACAGCACTTTTTTGCAAATTCTCACAGGCAAATAAGACGATTTCATTTAATAAAAGGTACTCTAAGTTTTTCTATACCGATACAATAATTAGAACGAAACATTCTATTTCTACTGCTACAAAAGCAGTGGAACATCGCTTGCAATTATTAAAACCACTAGGAATTGATTTTCAAGTTATAAAACCAAAGTTATATTTAGAAAATTCTGAATTAGAGGATGCAATCGCAATTTTAACTCAGAATAATATTGATTTAAAAAGACCAATAATAATGATTAGCGCAATTGGAAGTAGCGAAGCAAAAACATATCCATTACTTTACATGGCAAAAGTAATCGAAGTAATTGCAGAGAATAAATCGGTTCAAATTTTATTTAATTACATTCCAAATCAAAAAAATATAGCTTTAGAATTGTATAAATTGTGCCAACCTGAAACTCAAGAAAAAATATTTTTTGACGTTTACGCTAAATCCCTTCGTGAATTTATGGGATTAACAAGCCAATGTGCCGCATTAATAGGAAATGAAGGTGGAGCTATAAACATGGCTAAGGCATTAAACATTCCTACATTTACAATATTTTCTCCGTTTATTTTAAAAAATGATTGGAATATGTTTGAAAATGAAATGAAAAATATTTCAGTCCATATTTCAGATTATTATCCAAATTTATCGCTTAAAAACTCTAAAAAAGATACTGAAATATATGAATTATTTAAACCTGAACTATTCAATAATTTATTACATTTATTTCTTAACAAAAATAATATAAGATAAATGATACTAGGGTTTGACGCTAAAAGATTCTTTCACAATAAAACAGGTTTGGGCAATTATAGTCGAGATCTGATTAGAATTTTAGCACAATATCATCCTGAAAATAGTTATTTATTATACAATCCAAAGCCCAAAAAAATTGACCGAATTCCAATTGATGGAAAAATTATCATTGAACATTTACCTGAAACTAAAAAAGATAAAAAGTTTTCATCACTATGGAGGTTGTTTTCGGTTGGTTCCCAAATAAAAAAAGATAAAGTTGAGCTTTACCATGGCTTATCAGGAGAAATTCCAATTGGTTTGAATAATTCAGGGGTAAAAACGGTGGTTACAATTCATGATTTAATATTTATGCGGTATCCCAATTTATATTCTTTTTTTGATCGTAAAATCCATTATTACAAATTTAAATATGCTGCAAATAAAGCCGATTTAGTAATTGCAATAAGTGAACAATCGAAAAAGGATATTGTAACCTATCTGAACATTAATCCTGTCAAAATAAAAGTCATCTATCAAGGGTGTGCACCGGTTTTTAAAGAAGAAATTTCTTCAGAATTCATAGAACTTATTAGAGAAAAATACCAATTACCAACAAATTTTATATTGAATGTTGGGACAATTGAAAAGCGAAAAAATGTACTTTCAATAATTAAAGCCATAAAAGAAATCAACACCCAATTAGTTGTTATTGGAAAAAAAACACCCTATTTTAAAGAAGTTAACAACTATATTTTGGAAAATAATCTTCAACACAAAGTGATTTTCCTTGAAAATGTTGAATTGAAAGAATTAGCATCAATTTATAGAATGGCTTCAATATTTATATATCCATCTGTTTTTGAAGGGTTTGGAATTCCAATAATTGAGGCATTGTATTCAAAAACTCCTGTAATTACATCCAAAGGAAGTTGTTTTTCAGAAGCTGGAGGAGAAAATTCAGTTTATATTAATGCATTAAATTCTGAAGAAATTAGAGTAGAATTATCAGAATTATTAGCTAATTCAGAAAAAAGAGAGGTTATGAAACAAAAAGGCTTTGAATTTGTTCAAAAATTTAATGATGAGCTTATTGTAAAAAATTGGATTGAAACCTATCATGGAGTGATACGATTATCATAAATTTATAAAATCAATTAGAAGAAACTATTAATAACAAGAAAAACGTAATTATATTTGCTCCCTACTACTGAAATAGTACAGCATAAAATTTCATAAATAAAATATTTTCAATGCATAAATTAGTATTAACAATCAGTCTTTTAATTTTTTCAATAGGATACTCCCAAGATATTAAACCAACATCAGGAAAATATACCGCTTATAATAAAGGGAAAATGTATTTTTATTGGGGTGGAAATCGCGGTAGTTTCACCAACTCAGATATTCGCTTTAAGGGGGCTAATTACGATTTTACACTTTACGATGTTGCAGCAGTAGACAGACCAAAAGGATGGCATATTGACTATATCAACCCAGCAAAGATGACTATTCCTCAAACCAATTTTAGACTAGGATATTTCATTAATGACCATTATAATATTTCTATTGGTGTGGACCATATGAAATACGTTATGGTTCAAAATCAATCGGCAAGAATTACTGGGACTTATCCAAGTTTGTATAATTCAACCGTTATTAATAACGGATATGTGGATTTAACCGATGGGAGTTTTTTAACTTTTGAACATACAGATGGTTTAAATTATGTAAATTCTGAATTTTCAAGAGTAGATGATATTTCAAAATTATTTAAAATAAATGATACCGATAAAATTCAAATCAGTTTAACAGAAGGTGCCGGAGCTGGAATTTTATATCCAAAAACGAATACAATGTTAATGGGACAAGAACGTCACGATGATTTTAATGTGGCAGGTTTTGGAATTTCTGCAAAAGCAGGAATAAATATCACTTTCTTTAAACACTATTTCATTCAAGGGGAATTAAAAGGCGGATATATTGATATGCAAAATATTAAAACTACATTTAATAATGCAGATAGTGCTTCACAACACTTTATGTTTTTTGAAAAAGTTATTGCGTTTGGAGGAATATTCCAATTATAAACAAAACTAAACTTTATCTATTCCATTTTCGGTTTTAATAACAGTATGCTTTTTATTAAAAGCACGAATACTATTATTTTTTTTCCAAATTTCAGGTGATAAATAGCCGCGACCATGATCCAAATGAACACATATTGCACTGTATCGAATTTGCTTTGAAAAAATGCCATTATTGAACATTCGCTCCCCCATTTCTCGATCTTCCCCGCCATATTGCATTACATTATTAAAGCCATTAACTGCTAAAATATCATTTTTCCAACCGGATGAATTGTGACCATTCCATGATCTTTTTGTTGGAGTAACCCAATTCATAAATTGAGCTATTAATTTATTATTGGTTAATTTCAGGCTTTTAAAATTCAATTTAAATCCATTTTTTTTTAACCAATTAAGTCTAAAACAATTAGAATTTGTTATATCATTTTCTGAAATTAATTGGGAAATTGAAAGTGATAATTTAAAATAACCTCCTGATAAAAAACAACCAATTTCGCGGTGTTTTAGATGCATCGCAATAAAATCTTTTCTAGGAATACAATCGCCATCAGTAAATATTAAATAGTTTGAAGTGGACTTTAAAATGGCTTTATTTAAGATTTTTGTTTTTTGAAATCCGTGATCTTCTTGCCAAACATGAATTATGGGATTTTTAAATTTTTTGGAGAATTGAGAAATTAATTCTTTAGTTTCAGAAGTAGAACCATCATCGGCAATAACAATTTCAAAATCGCACTCGGTTTGGACACTATATCCAATAAGTACCTTTTGCAACCATTCAACTGCATTGTATGTTGTTATAATTATTGAAACTTTCATTTATTCTTTTGAAAAGTGAAAATACTATTTTTTCACAACTATTTCTTCCAAAATTTTAATTTCTTTTTTAATCTTCTTTTTCTAAAGTATTGATTTTGAAATTCTGTTGTCTTTTTCCAAAGTGTAGTAAAGATTAATTCTTCTGATTCTCCGGAAATAATAGCATATTCTTTACTCATTATTTTAACCATTTCCTCTTTGTTGGTCAATCGACATAAATTTTTCATTCGAACATCAAAAGACATTGTGTTGTGAAATCTCATTCTATTTAGATCTACTAAGAAGAAATCATAATTTTCATTTCCATTTTTTTTAATCAATGTATTTCCAGGAGAATGATCTAAAAACTCGATTCCTTTTTGGTGTAACGAATAGGTAAAACGAATAAATTGTCTTAAAATTATCTCGTTTTCAGGGAACTCTGGAATTTGAACTAGTTCTCTAAAAGTTAAATCGCATTCTAAGTGTTCACTTACATAAAAGCTTTTTTTTAATCCAAATACGGAAGTGCTTTCAACGTAAGCTATAGGTTGTGGGGTGCCTATTTGATTTTCTAAAAGTCTATTGGCATATTCAAATGAACGCCTCGCTTTCGATTTTCTAAAATACCTATAAATTATAGAATTTAAAAGATGTGGTTTTTTAAATGATTTGACATTTAACTTTATAGAATCTAAATCAAAAAGTTTAATAACATTTCTATTTCCGTCTCCAAAAACCAATCCGGAAGTGTTAAAGTTATCAATTATATTAATTATATGATTTTGATTAGATATAAATGACGAATTAAAAATTATTGAGTTTTTCAATATTAATTATTTAGTTGCAAAATGATTACTTTAAAATTTAAATTTGATAAAATGTTTAAACCATTGTCCAAAATTTTTAAAAAATAGAAATGTTCTTGAAATATTAAAATTGCTATCATTCTCAGCGATATTCATAATTTCACTAAAATCTTTTGAATTTAAGTAACCTAATTTCTTCCATCTGTCTGGTTCAATAAAATAAAAATCTTCAAAATCATTATAATTGGTTTCGTTTACGGCTAACCATTTTTCTAAAAAGGTGTCGTTTACATCAACATTATGCCCCCAATTGTCAATTTTGAATCGCAATTCTTCTTCTGTTCTACATAAAGTTTCGTGAAGTAAAATTGTATTGGTGTATATAATTCTTTCTTTTGTTTGTCTAGCACATTTATAATTTGGAAAATTCGTAGCCAACATAAACTTGTGAGGTGCATTTACATACAAAATTCCATTGTCAGTAAATTTATACAAGTGAACTAAAAAAGCGGCAATTTGTATGGGTGTTTTCTCAGGATTATTTAGATACTTATCTCTTTTTCTTAATTCCTTTACAAATTTATCGAAGTTAATAAATATTTCATCGGCATCTACTTGAACTAACCAATTTCCAATCCCCATTTTTAATGAAAGTAGGTGTCTTTCTCTATTATCATTTTCAATAGCTGACAAATCAGCAACATAAAAATCATCGCGATATAAGGTTATTTTATTATCAATATCAAAGTTTTTTAGCCATTCAAAGAAGGAAGCATCCACTTCAAATTTTTGACCAGACCAAGTTCGATAATCCTTATCGATAGCTATAAAAATAGTATCTGCAGAATTGTAAACTGGAGGAATAGAATTTTTTAATTTCTCATAATCGTATGACATTAAAAAACCTACTTGTATTTTTTTCATCTTTTAAATTTAAATTAATGACCTAAAATAAAATTATGATTTATTTCTTAATTTAGGAACAAATAACAGCGTAAAGCTTATCATCATTTTTAAAAACTTCCATGCTTTTGAAAAATTTTGAATATAAAAAATTTCTTTAAAACGTTTTGAATTGAGCTCAGAAACTAGAATATAATCCTCAGCAAAAAGTGGAAAATATTTTTCAATTGTTTGCTTACGTTCTTCTATGTCAAGGCTTTTAAACTTAGAAATTGATGATATTCCGCTAAAGTCAAAGTTGCTAATTGTGAGATTTAAATATTTATAAGCCACGTTTTTATAACAAATCGCATAAATGAAAAACTCCCAATCGGAAGCAATTTTATACTCTTCATTGTATAGAAAAATATCGAAAAATAATTTTCTTCTGATAATGGATGACTGATGACTTAAAGAACTAGAGTAGAAAAAAGAAAAGGAGAGTTTTTCGGGAAAAGTTCTTTTTTTAGTTGAGTTGCTATAAACTCTATAATAATCTCCGTAATAAATATCAAATTCGGCAGTTAGTTGGCTTTCTATTTTTTCTACTACTTGATCATCGTAAAAAACATCTCCACTATTCATAAAAATTAAATACTCCCCTTTGGCTGTTTTAATTCCTTTATTCATAGCGTTATAAACACCCTTGTCAGGTTCACTTACCCAATAATCAATTTTGTCTTTATATTGCTCAATTATTTCAACTCCGCCATCATTACTGCCGCCATCAATAACAATATACTCAAAATCTTGCCAAGTTTGTGATAAAACGCTTTTGACAGTCTTTGACAATCCTATTTTGTCATTATAATTTATAGTAATAATAGATATTTTGGTCATAAATTATTTTTAAAAAATACTATTAATGGTAACAGGTAATTATGAAATTTAAATTATTGAACAACTTTTATATAACTAATTATGATTTTAAAATCTAAAAGAATTTTGGAATTGCTACTTCTTTAAATTTATCACAAACAAATTTGATTTTATCTTCACTTAAATATAAATGATTTGGCAAATACAGTCCGTAATCATGAATCACATCTGCTACTTCCAATGGAGTATGCCCATATTTTTTAATCCAAAAGGGTTGTTTACCCATACTACCGCAAATTAAAGGTCGTACTTCAATATTGTTTTTCTTTAAATGATTGAAAACTTCCATTCTATTTTCAACAATAGTTCCGTAGGCAAACGATGATAATTGAGCGTATTTACTTTCTTGTTTCCAATATTTACCTTCTAAATACTTATTGTAAAAATTATAATTATTTTCTCTAACCTTAATAATTTCCTCCATTTTATCCAACTGACTAATACCTATAAATGCATTTAAATCAGTAGATCTTAAATTAAATCCTGGGTAATAAAACGTGTAAAATTCCCTAACATCGTCAATATTATATTCTTTTTTCCACTCTTCTTTAAAGTTAGAATCAACATCTCGTGACCAACCGTGAGAGCGAATTGAAAGCATTAAATTGAATAATTTAGTGTCGTTTGTTGTAACAGCCCCACCTTCAATTGTTGAAATATGATGACCATAATAAAAAGAAAAAGAACCTGCTAGAGACAAATTTCCTGCTTTTTTACCATTAACGTCTGAAGTCCCAAGGGCTTCGCATGCATCCTCAATCAATAGCACATCGTATTTTTCACAAAGTCTATTAATCTCTTCCATATCGTTCAAGTGCGCTAAAACATGAACCAATATCAGTAACGCAGGCTTTTCTTTTATAAAAATTTCCTCCAGTTTAACTGTATCAAGACCTAAATTCACGTTATTACTATCGCATAATAACACATCGAAGCCAAATTGTAAAAAGGGAGAAAGTGTCGTAATCCAGCTTATTGCAGGTACAACCACTTTTTTATTTCTTAGGTAATTTCCTTCTAAAAGGGAATAGGCCATCAATAAATTTGCTGAAGACCCACTATTTACCATTACACAATGTTTTGTTCCAGTAAAACTTGCGAATTTTTTTTCAAATTCTACAACTAAAGGCCCTTTTGTAAGTTGAGGGGAATTTGGAATCCATTCGCTTAGTGCTATAAGTTCCTCGTGAGTTATTGTATTTTCTGCTAATCTGATCATTATTTTATTTTTTGTTTTTATCTATTTTTATAAAGTTCTTTTTTATTTTATAATAATATTTTGCTAAATAATAAATTTTAAATTTATGAATGAATTTAGTTATAAAATAAAAAATACGCGCATCTTGATAGGCTAATTTAATTCTATATTGCTTTTTTTGGTCAGATGCAGCATCTATTGTTATTGAATTTTCATGAACTCTAAATACAGCTAGTGGCTTATTAATATATCCAAAATACTGATAATCAATACAACTCATTAATGAGAATAATATATCTGGGCCCACTCCATGATATTGATTTTTTGTAAATGGAACTTTCCCAACAAACAAGGAATCTAATATAATTTGTTTTCTAAAAATACCAGCTCCAGGGGAAGTTAATTTTTTAATATTAAAATTAAAAAGTGATTTTGTAGAATAAACCCCGGTTTGATTTGTCAAATTAAACAAAGTTCGACCAAATTTCTTTTCCTCATCATGGTAGGCAATTGCATCAGTAAAAACACAACCTACATTCTCGGTAAATAATTGCATACATTCTTCAATATAGGTTGGATAAATCCAATCGTCATCATAATTGATATGAATTAAATCATTAGTTGCATGTAAAATTCCGTCAAGCCAGCAAAAATGAACTCCAGAATCTAATTCTCTTCGAATGTATTTAATTTGATCGCCATATTTTTTAACAACTTCAGGAGTAGTATCAGTACTTCCATGATCGCAAACAATAATTTCACAAGGCTGTGTTTGAGAAAGACAAGAATCGATGCATTCAACCAAAAAATCAGCCCTGTTAAATGTTGGAATTATTATTGAAACTTTATTATTCATTCGATTTTAATATTTTATTTAATAAAGAAATATCAGCATTTAAATGATTTACCATTTCTGATTCATTAATATCAAAAATCAAATCTACAGTTGAAATACTTTTTACAAAATCTATGATTTTAGTTGCCTTTCCAGATGCAATATTTACAATTCCTTCAGGATTAATTTTGACTAGTGAAATTATTATATCACAAACGGCTTCTGCATTTAAAAAATCACGAGTTGAATTTGCTCCAAACAATTTAAATGGCTTTGTAGTATCTTCATTTTTAAACCTATTTAATAAGTTTGGATACAAAAATGGGGGATTTTGAGATTCATGATAAAAACTAAAAATCCTTCCAATACATAAATTTAGTGATTTATTTTTGTTACTATAATCAAGTAATAATAATTCGGAAATTCTTTTGGTTAAGCCATAAGAATTAATAGGATTGATGAGATCTGTTTCTTTCAATGGTTGCGAAGAACTTTCATAAACATGACTTGTACTCGCATAAAAAACTCCAATCGGTTTGTTTATTTTTCCAATGGCTTTAATCAAATTAATGGTGCCAGAAACATTAACCTCATAAGCTTCTGCAATATTATTTTCAACATCAGAAACAGCAACTTTAGAGGCTAAATGAATTATATAGGAAACATTATCTGATTTTAACCATTCAAAAACAGCATTTTCATTTCGAATATCATCATTAAAAATTGAAAAATCTAAATTTTGATTTTCTAATTTCTGACAAATAATTCTTCCTAAAACGCCTTTAGCTCCTGTTATTCCTATCATTATTTAATTATTGCTAAGAAATGATTAAAAACTACCAAAATTAAAATAAAAGTAGTTCTAAAAATATTATAGCAAATGTAATTTAATTAATAAAAATAACAATACGATTCAATCAAAAAAGGTTGGGTTTCTATAGGAATTTAGTAATATATTTGCTGAAATTTTCAAATGATGAATTCAGATATTAACCAAGAAGTTCATAAAGCGTTCGAAATTATTAAAGAAGGCGGAATAATACTTTACCCTACTGATACTGTTTGGGGAATTGGTTGCGACGCGACTAATCCTAATGCTGTTGCCAAAATATATCAATTAAAACAACGTGAAGAAACCAAAAGCATGATCGTTTTGATGAATGGTGAGAAAATGATTTACAACGTTTTTAAGGAAGTTCCTGAAGTAGCTTGGCAAATTATAGATTTGTCGGAAAAGCCAACAACAATTATTTTGGATCAGCCTAGAAATGTAGCTGCTAATTTAATTGCTTCGGATAAAACATTAGGAATTCGATTAGTAAAAGAGCCTTTTTGCTTCAAACTAATGGAGAAAATGAAAAAACCATTAGTTTCAACTTCGGCAAATATTTCTGGTCAACCCACCCCTATTGCATTCAAAGATATTAGCCAAGAAATTATTAAAGGTGTGGACTATGTTGTAAATTTGCACCAAGATAAAATTGCTGGAAAACCGTCAACAATAATAAAATTGACCAATGATTCTCGAGTTAAAGTGATTAGAAAATAAAAAAATAATTTGAAAATTACGACTTGATATTTAAATTGATTAATTTCCAAATTAAAACATGAATTACAAATCAGCCATAAATAACAAAATATTCGAAGTGATTTCTAAAGCTTCGGAAGAACTAAACATCGAAAGTTATGTTATAGGTGGCTTTGTGCGTGATTATTTATTAGGAAGAGAATTTAAAAAAGACATTGATATTGTTGCCATTGGAAGTGGAATAGAATTGGCTTTAAAAGTGTCTGAAATGCTTCCGAAAAAACCAAAAGTTCAAGTTTTTAAAACCTATGGAACAGCAATGTTGCGCTTTAAGGACACCGAAATTGAATTTGTAGGCGCTCGCAAAGAATCGTATCATTTCGAAAGTAGAAATCCCGTAGTTGAAAATGGAACCCTAGAAGACGACCAAAATCGACGTGATTTTACCATCAATGCCCTTGCAATTTCTTTGAATAAGAACAATTATGGTGATTTATTAGACCCCTTTAACGGATTGGAAGATTTGAAAAATAAAATCATCAAAACTCCACTTGATCCAGATATTACTTATTCTGATGATCCCTTACGAATGCTAAGAGGGATCCGTTTTGCAAATCAGTTAAAATTTGAAATTGAAGAAAATTCTTTGCAATCCATTTCTAAAAATAAAGATCGAATAAATATTATTTCAAGGGAACGAATTGTTGACGAATTAAACAAAATACTATCTACAGATAAACCATCAATTGGATTTCTACTACTTTATAAAACAGGGCTTTTAGATATCATATTACCTGAATTAACTGCTTTAAATCAAGTAGAAGAAATAGAAGGTCAATCGCATAAAAATAACTTTTATCACACTTTAGAGGTAGTTGATAATATTTGCCCAAATACCGATGATGTTTGGCTTCGCTGGTCGGCATTATTACACGATATAGGAAAAGCTCCGACTAAAAAATTCAATAAAAAACAAGGATGGACTTTTCACGGACATGAGTTTTTAGGAGGTAAAATGGCTAAAAAAATATTTGAACGCCTTCATATGCCTTTAAATCACAAAATGAAATTTGTACAAAAAATGGTAATGATGAGTTCGCGACCTATAGTGCTTTCTGAGGATATGGTTACCGATTCTGCCGTTCGAAGGTTGGTATTTGATGCAGGTGAAGACGTAGACGATTTAATGACTTTATGTGAAGCAGATATCACCACGAAAAACCCGAAAAAATTCAAAAAATACCATAATAATTTTGAAATTGTTCGCAAGAAAATCATTGAAGTTGAAGAGCGTGACCATGTTAGAAATTTTCAACCACCAATTACCGGCGAAGAAATCATGACCCTATTCAATTTAAAGCCATCACGTGAAATTGGAGTTTTAAAAGAAGCTATAAAAGAAGCTATTTTGGAAGGTGAAATTGCAAATGAATATAATGAAGCCTATGAATTTATGCTAAAAAAAGCAGCAAAATTAGGATTGAAAAAAATAGATATAAAATGAAAAAATATTTTCTTCCTTGGACAAAAACAGCCTTATTTTTAGTTTATTTAGTTATAATCGCTGGTGCATTAGTTAGAATGACTGGCTCTGGAATGGGCTGCCCTGATTGGCCAAAATGCTTTGGATACTACATTCCTCCAACGGAAGAAAAAGAATTGTTGTATACTCCCGGGAAAGACTATTCAAAAGGACAAGTGATAATTAAAGAGGAATCGCTTTTAGTCGCCAAAGATCATTTTGTTGCTACTACAAATTTTGAAAGCACGCATTGGGAAAAATACACCAAACATGATTATGCTATTTTCAATCCATTGCACACTTGGGTGGAATTCATTAACCGTTTAATTGGAGCTATAGCAGGATTAGCATGTGTTATTGCATTGTTTTTTTCCTTTGGTTATTGGAAAAAAAATAAAAAATTAATTTTTCTAAGTTTACTAATTTGTTTATTAATGGGATTCCAAGCATGGCTAGGGAAAACAGTAGTTGATTCGGTATTAAATCCTTACAAAATAACCACTCACATGCTTGCCGCTTTACTTATTGTTGCAGTACAGTTGTTTGTAGTTTATTCCGTTCTTGAAAATCAAAAAACAAAAACTTTCAATAGTGAATTCAAATGGGTTTTAGTTACAGCACTAGGTTTAACCATTTTACAAATCATTTTTGGAACTCAGGTTAGAGAGTCCGTAGATACCATTGTTGAAGCAGGTTTACCAAAGGAAGTGTGGTTGCAAAATCCTAAAGGTGGTTTCTATATGCACCGAAGTTTTTCGATAGTAGTTCTATTTACCAACCTATTTTTGTTTTGGAGAAATAGAGAACTAAAACTAGGGTTCACTAAAATAAATTGGGTAATTGCTTTACTTTGTATTGAAATTCTTTCAGGTATTACCATGTTCTATTTTAATTTTCCATTTGGATCGCAAACGGTACATGTTGTAATTGCCACAATTATATTTGGTTTACAATTCTATTTACTATTAGAAAACGGTAAGAAAAATACTAATTAATTATCTAAAAATAGTGTACTAATTAGTGTCGTTTTATTACACCTTTTTTTATCGTTTTTACTTTATTAATTTTATAATAATTGGCATCAGAAAACCGTTTTTTAAGTCATAAAATTACTATAGAATAAATCGATAGTTATAATTTAATTAATTGTTTTTCAGTATTTTAAAACAAATTACTTAAATTAATAATAAAGGTAATTTTTATCCAATCCAATTTTTAAAATCAGCCACTTTTTCTCGACTTACTATTACTTCTTCGTCTTTTAAAGAGTGTAAAATAACTCTTAATCTGGAGTTGCTGTAGACTACAATTTCCTTAATTGCTTTGATAGAAATAATGAATTTTCGACTAATTCTATAAAAATTTTCAACATCCAATTCTTGTTCCAAAACCTCCAAAGTGGAATCAATTAAATAGTTTCTATTTTCAAAAGTGTGAATATAAGTTCCTTTATTTTCACTGAAAAAACATTCGATTTCATCGATTGAAATTACTTTTAGGTGCTGCCCTATTTTTACTGTAAATCGTTTTCTATATTCTTTTTCAATAGGTTTAACCAACATTCGTTTAATGGCTTCAAAATCTATATTTGAATTGCCATTTATTTGAAATTGATTCTTAAATTTTGAAATTGCAATTAACAATTCCTCTTCGTCAATTGGTTTTAATAAATAATCAATTGAGTTCAATTTGAAAGCTCGTAAAGCATATTCATCATAAGCTGTGGTTAAAATTACAGCACTTTTAATTTCCACTTTTTCAAAAAGTTCAAATGACAATCCATCGGATAATTGTATGTCAAGAAAAATCAAATCGGGATGTTCGTTATTTGAAAACCATTCGATAGCTTCTTGAACAGAATGAAGCATTGCCCCAACTTGAATATTTAGCTTTTGAAGTTTGCGTTGCAATAATCTTGCAGCTGGCTTTTCGTCTTCTATAATTATGGTTTTCATTTGGCTGGCTTTAAATAGAAATTAAAGATTTGTCTTTTTATCTTTTTCCATTAATTCTTTAATTTTACGTTGTTCCCAGTTTTTACCAAACAATAAATTGCTCCCAAAAACACTGGTTCCGTGAGCTACAATTCCAATTCCCCAAAATAATGCTGAGGAAAAACTTTCCCATCTCCAAAAATTATTTCCACTATTTGAGTGAATTTGAAAAATTAAAATTGAGTTTACAAAAACATAAACTGTGAAGTGAATGTAAAATCCTTTAATGCTTTTTACTCTTTTTTGCGCAGCAAAATAACGCTCGTCTTTTTGAAATTGATTTTCCATTTTGTTTTTTATTTACTATATTATTTCCAATTTTGTTTACTATCTTCTTTGTTTAAAATTTGTTGGATTTTACGTTCTTCCCAGTTAGTTCCGTAACCAAAAATTCTAAATCCTTTCATTGAAAGTCCAAATCCCCAACTTAAAGCGGGAAACCAAAACCAATGGTATTGGGGGTTAAAACGTAGGTTAATAAAAATAAGTAAGGGTATAACTAAGCAATAAGAAAGTAAACTGGTGTAAAATATTTTTAGTTCGTCTACTTGTCGTTTTGCTTTGTAATACCCGTTTTCTTCATCGTAATTTGAATTTTCCATAATTGTAATTTGTTTTGTTAGTATTGGTAATTTAACTGTAAATGTGTGTCCGTTTTGTTCAATGGTAACTTTTCTATCTGTAATAATATCGTAGCGGCTAATAATATTTTGAATTCCAACGCCTTGACCGTCTTGCAAAACAGCTTTCTTTTGAAAATTATTTTGAATTACCAACGCATCTTTTTCGATATAAATTTTAATGTGCAATGGTTTTTGTTCGCTGATAATATTATGTTTTACTGCGTTTTCTAGTAATAATTGAAGTGACAGAGGGACCACTTTGGCTTCTGGCTGAATGTTTTCTATTTGAACATCATACGTCAAGCTGTTTTCAAAACGCATTTGTAACAAGTTCATGTAGGTTTTGGCAAAAGCCAATTCTTCATCAATTGACACCAAGTCTTTGTCTTTTTGTTCTAAAACGTAGCGATATACTTTTGACAAGGAAGTGGTAAACCGTTGTGCATTTTCGGGATTTTCTTCAATTAAGGAATTTAAAACGTTTAGACTATTAAAAAGAAAATGCGGATCAATTTGGTTTTTTAGCGTTTCAAATTTGGCGGAAGCAGTTCCGGCAATAATTTTTTGTTCTTTGACTTTTTTTTCTTGCTTTTTGATAATGGATAGTATGAATTTATATATCCAATATGAAACGAATAACGTTGTGAATAACCATATAAATTGACGCATCATTTCTGGGTTCCAACTTTCAATATTAAACCAATCTCTTTTCATATATCTTGTAATTTTATACAAATGTAATTCTGATATTGAAGATACAAATTTAATAGTTACTGAATTGTCGTAATTTTAGGATGAATCGTAATTATGAATTACAAAAGTTGAATTTACCACTTTTTTAGCCCGGAATAGAAGGGAAAATCCCGCTTTATTGCGCGACAGCAGCAATAAAGCGGATTTGGAATGATAGCCGGATTAGCTCCTAAAAAAAATCTTATTAACAAATCTGGAATCTCAAATCTAAAATCTAAAATTAAATTTTACCTTTGTTACTTCACAAAAATAAAGAATATGGTTTATAAATTTAGAGTAATTTTAGACGCGGAAGAGGACATTTTTAGAGATATTGCAATACTTTCTGAAGATACTTTGGAAGATTTACACAATGCAATTTTCAATTCTTTTGGTTTTGACGGGATGGAAGTGGCTTCTTTTTACACTTGTGACGGTACTTGGAATCAGGAGGATGAGATTCCGATGTTTGACGCTGGAGATGTTCCGGGCGAGCAAAAAACGATGAGCGATTATCAATTATCTGATTTGTTGGACAAGCAAAATACTAAGATTATATATGTTTACGATTTTATAAATATGTGGACATTCCTAGTGGAATTGGCTGCTATTGAAGATCAGATTCCAGGAAATAGTTATCCTGAAACAATTTTTTCTCACGGTGAAATGCCTGATGAAGCGATTGAAAAGAACTTTGAAGCTGATATGCACGATGATATTTATGGTGAATTTGAAGATGATTTGGACGAAGATGATTTGGATATGTTCAGCGGTGATGATAGTTTTGAGGATTACGGATCAGAGGAGAAATGGAATTAGCCCCCTAATCGCCAAAGGGGGAACAATAAATACAATCAAAATATTAATTAAATACTACTCTATTCTTGGCACCTCCACTTCTGGGAGGACGAGAAGGGCCTAACTTATGCTAAACCTATATAATACCTATATTGAAACCTTATCAATTCACAGAGTTGGTAATAAAAGTCGAAACGAATCTCAATTTTTATCTCAACAACCTTTTAATCTAACCGATGAAATTGTACCGCTGATGAAGGAATATTTCTTCCGACCTTTTAGAGAAAAAGAGGAGAATTATTTCCAATTTGCTCATGAGGTGGATTTGGATTACAATGAAATGTTCCAATTTGCTTCGGAAGTTTTTGCTAACCCCAGTAGTCTTCATGACATTTCTAAGAAAATTACCAATCATTTATTCGAGCAATCGAATCATCCACACATTAAAAATGGGGAAGTTTACGTAACGTATTTAACTAATGTAAACATTGATAATACTGTAGTTGATGCAATTGGAGTGTTTAAAAGTGAAGTCCAAACTGATTTTTTACAATTTGAAGAAAAAGGAACCACTTTAGAAATGATTTTGCAACAAGGGATAAACCTCAGCAAGCTAGATAAAGGATGCTTAATTTTTAATTACAAAAAAGAGGAAGGCTACAAGATTTTATCTGTAGATAGTAATCGTTACGATGCTAGATATTGGTTGGAACATTTTTTATCTGTTGATGCTTTTCAAGACGAAAATTTTATCACTAAGAAATACTTGAAATTCTGTCAAGGATTTGCTAAAGACGTTGTTTTTCCTGCTGAAGACAAAAAACAGGAAGTGATGTTTATGAATCGTTCGGTGAATTATTTTGCTAAAAACGATCAGTTTGAAGAAAGTAATTTCTTGAACGAAGTAATGGATAATCCCGATTTAATTCCTGAATTTAGAAGCTACAAAGTGGATAAAGGCGAGAAATACAGCATCGAAGATGTAACTACTTTTCCTATTGCAAATTCGGCAGTTTCTGACGCTCGAAAATCGATTAAAAACGTGATTAATTTAGATACACACATTCAAATTAAAATGGACTTCATTAATCCTGAAAGTGCGGAAAAATTTGTTGAAAAAGGCTGGGATGAAGAAAAACAAATGTATTATTACTTGGTTTATTTTAATAAAGAACAAAAAAGCTAGATTACATAATCAATTTAAAATCCCTTATTTTTTTAAGGGTTTTTTTTTATTAAAAATTATAGTTATTGTAACATTTAAAAACATAAAACGTCTTACATTTATAAAAAAAATAAAATTTGGAAACTATACTTTCGATTAATAATCTGAACAAAATTTACAATAAATATGTTCATGCAGTAAACAATGTATCGCTTGAAATTAAAAAGGGAAATGTTTACGGAATTCTAGGACCTAATGGAAGCGGAAAATCTACTACTTTAGGAATTGTTTTAAATGTGGTAAATAAAACTTCGGGTATCTACAGTTGGTTTGGCGGTAAATTAGAAACCCACGAAGCACTTAAAAAAGTGGGTGCAATAATTGAACGTCCCAATTTTTATCCCTACATGACTGCCAAACAAAACTTGGAGTTGGTTTGTAAAATCAAAAATATCGATTATTCCAAAGTTCAAGAAAAACTAACTTTAGTAGGTTTAATAGATCGTAAAAACAGTAAATTCAACACTTTTTCATTAGGAATGAAGCAGCGTTTAGCAATAGCTTCAGCATTATTGAATGATCCTGAAATTCTTATTTTAGATGAACCTACTAATGGATTAGACCCACAGGGTATTCATCAAATTCGTGATATTATTCGGTTAATTGCCTCTCAAGGAACAACTATTTTATTGGCTTCTCACCTACTCGACGAAGTGGAAAAAGTGTGTTCCCATGTTTTAGTTTTACAAAAAGGGAAAATTCTATATACAGGAACGGTTGATGGAATGTCTTCCAATGAAGGTTATTTCGAGTTGCAATCTGAAAATAACGATACTTTAATTAATGTAATTCAAGCGCATCCAGCAATTGAGAAAGTGGTGACTGAAGAAGGAAAAGTATTGGTTTACCTTAAAAATCGGTTGGATGCTGCCGATTTAAATAAATATTTATTTGAAAACAACATTTTTTTGAATCATTTAGTTAAACGTAAAACGAGTTTGGAAGAGCAATTTTTGGAATTGACAAAAAACAAGTAGCAATTTCAATGGCAATTTCAATTTCAATGAAAAAAATTTAAATCACAACTCTCTAATCTTAAATCCGAAATCACAAATCTCAAATATAAATGAAAAGATTACTTTCAATAGAATTACAAAAAATATGGCTCAGCAGATCGAGCAGGATATTATCGATTGCCTATTTTTTTATACTTTCTTTTATCGCATTAATTGCTTCAATAAAGTTTAATATTGGGAGCTTTAAACTTCATATAGCCGATCAAGGGATATTCAATTTTCCTTACATATGGCATTTTAACACCTATATTGCTGCAATTTTAAAATTCTTTTTAGCAATAGTAATTGTTTCTATGATGGCCAATGAATACAGTTACGGTACCTTAAAACAAAACTTGATTGATGGAATGAGTAAACAAGAATTTGTGCTTTCAAAATTTTTAACTGTAGTAGTATTTGCAGCAGCATCAACCCTTTTTGTTTTTGTTATGTCTCTAATTCTTGGTTATAGCTTCTCCTCCTATACCGAGTTGAGCATCGTTTTTTCAGATCTTGAATACCTTCTCGCTTATTTTGTAAAATTACTTGGTTTCTTTTCATTCTGTTTATTCTTAGGGATACTAGTGAAAAGATCTGCATTTGCAATAGGATTCCTCTTTGTATGGAATATTTTGGAAGGAATAGCAAAAGGTATTTTAAATTTTAAAGTATTTCCAGAAGGAAAAACTGCTGATAACATTATGCAATTTTTTCCATTAGAATCGATGGGGAATTTAATTGTGGAGCCTTTTTCAAGATTGTCGGTAATTAAAAATATTCAAACCGCCATTGGAGGAGCTGGAAACGAAAAAGATTACAGCGTTCATTTTAGTTCTATTTTAATAGTTTTAGTTTGGACTGCAATTTTCGTTTTTCTTTCCTATAAATTACTTAAAAAACGAGATTTATAGTATCTTTGTGTGGTTATGAAAATTACACAAAAATCCCTCTACTTAATTTTGTCTATTTGCTTTTCATGGGCAATAAACGGTCAATACATCCTAGTTAATGACAACTATACCGCTCAACAATTGATTCAAAACGTGTTAGTTGGTAATAGTCCTTGTGCCAATGTTAGTAATTTTTCAGTTAGTGGAGATTTTTTAAGTGGAATTCAAAATAGTTATGGTTATTTCAATGCTGGTACAAGTAGTTTTCCATTTACAGAAGGAATTGTATTAAGTACCGGAAAAGCAACTTCCGCTTCGGGTCCAAATAATTCCATATTGAGTCAAGGCGGAACTTCTTGGCTTGGCGATGCAGATCTAGAGCTGGCACTTGGCGTCACCAATTCGATAAACGCGACCGTTTTAGAATTTGACTTTATTCCGATAACAAATAGAATTAGTTTCGATTACGTATTTTCCTCTGAACAGTATTTATTAAATGCCAATAGCAATCAATGTAATTATACCGATGGTTTTGCTTTCTTATTAAAACCGGTTGACAATTCATCACCCTATCAAAATTTAGCCGTCGTTCCCGGAACTACTATTCCAGTAAAAATAAACACGGTGAGAGGAACTGGGAGCGTTTGTCCTCCTGCAAATCAATCTTATTTTGATGCATTTAATGGAACCAATCACCCCACCAATTTTAATGGTCAAACAGTAATTATGAAAGCGGAAGCAAATGTAATTCCCGGGAGACCCTATCATATAAAATTAGTAATTGCAGACCAAGGAAACAATTTGTATGATTCTGCCATCTTTCTTGGGGCTAATAGTTTTAATGTTGGTGCCAATTTAGGATCAGATAAATTAATTGCCACTAATAATCCAATTTGCGAAGGCGACACCTATGATTTAAATGCCACTCAAACCGGAAACTACTCTTATAAATGGTTTAAAAATAATTCTGAAATTTTAGGTCAAACTAATCCAATTTACACCGTAAGGGATTCTGGTGTTTATAAAGTAGAAATTACATTAATAGGCACTACCTGCGTAGCAATAGATGAAGTAACGATTGAATACTCCTCAAAACCATCTTTAACCAATACCCGCCTTATTCAATGTGATGATGATAATGATGGTATTGCAACTTTTGATTTAACGAAAGTCAATTCGATAATAACTGGAAATAATACCCAACTCAGTAGTGTAGTTTACTTTGAGAATAGTAATGATATAAATCCAATTTCAAACCCTAGGAGTTATAGAAATACAACCACAAATACAATTTACGGACGGGTTTCTAATTCCTTTGGCTGTGTGGCTTTCGCAACAGTAACCCTTCAAATATCCAATCAAGTTATAGGATCTCAAAATCCAATTTTAAAATGTGACGGCGACGGAAATTTAGATGGATTTACAATGTTTAATTTAAATGTTGATGCCACTCCGCAAATTATTTCCGGATTACCCTCAGGATTAGTAGTCGAATATTATTTAACCAATAATGATGCGTTAACTCAACAAAATTTACTGACAAACAATTATACTAATAGTACTATTAACGAACAAATTATTTACGCAAGAATAGTAAATGGTCCTGATTGCTTTGGTATCACACCAATAAAATTAAAAGTAACCGCGTTTTCTCCTGCCAATTTTGAAGATGAAACCGTTTATATCTGTAATGGGAATCCGAAGAGAATTGGGGTATCCAATATTTTTTCAAGTTATCTATGGAGTAATAGCGACATAACAAATTACACTACCATTTCAACCGCAGGAAATTATACGGTAACGGCGTCTAATTCATTTGGATGTCAAGCTACTAAGAAATTTATAGCTGTAAATTCAGGCACAGCTTCAATTACCTCAGCGGATATTGTAGATTTTTTGGGTAGTGAGAATTCAATATTAATTAATTATAGTGGAATTGGCGATTATGAATTTTCAATAGACGGAGTTCATTATCAAAATAGTCCACAGTTTTACAATGTAACAGAAGGAAGTTATTTAATTTACGTTAGAGATATAAATGGTTGCGGATTTCCAACACCTTTAAAGATCTTTGTATTGGATTATCCTAGGTTTTTTACACCAAACGGGGACAGTTTTAATGACTTTTGGACAATAAAAAATAGTGCAAAATATCCAAATATGGTGATTTATATTTACAACAGATATGGTAAATTAATAACACAAGTTAACACTAAAGGAAGTGGTTGGGACGGCTTCTTTAACGGGCAAGCTTTACCAGCTGATGATTACTGGTTTTCAATACTTTTAAATAACGATCGAATTATTAAAGGGCACTTTGCTCTGTTAAGATAATTTACTATTTTTACACTTTGTGAAAAATACTATGAAAAAAATCGCATTCCTGTTTTTACTCTTTTCTTCTTTAATATCCTTTTCTCAGTTGAGTAATAAACACTGGATACCGCCTTTGCATTCAAGAGATAATTCAGCTATTTCAGATCAATACATCTACATGTCTACCAATGAAACTGTACCGTTTCAAGTAATTGCAACTGATGGTAGTGGCACTCCATATGCTGGTTCTCCATTTACTTTATCCGCAGCAACTCCGATATCATTTTCGATCGGAACCGGTCAGCCAACAAAGATGTTCCTAAGTTTAAGCGATGTAAACACTGTTGTTTCTGGAAAAGGAGTATTACTTCAAGGAACTAAAGATTTTTATGTTAGTTTTAGAATGCGACATGCGAGCCATGCCGAAACAATTATCTCAAAAGGAAAATCTGGTATTGGCACCAGTTTTAGATTGGGTTGTACCATAAATGAGATTCAAGATAATAGAAAGAATTTTGTAGCTAGTGTTATGGCAACTGAAAATAATACAACTGTAACATTATCGAATTATAATACGGGAGTTATTTTTTCAAGTGGTACAGGAAATATAACTGCAGATACCCAAACTTATACTTTAAATGCTGGACAATGTATAGTTTTTAGTGGTTATAGTAATGTAACTGCTAATCTTAATGGAATTATTGGAGGTTTAATCACCTCAGACAAACCCGTCGCAGTGAATACAGGGAATGCTCTAGGAGGCATTACAAATGGGCGAGCTGATTTAACTTTAGACCAAATAGTTTCTGCATCACAAATTGGTACCGATTATATTTTCATTGAAGGAAACGGGATTTCAACTATGGAAAATCCATTAATTGTTGCTCACGAAAACAACACCGATATTTTTGTTAATGGAAGCACTGCTCCGGTAATTACCTTAAATGCGGGTCAATATTATTTAGTACCCAACTCTAATTATCAAGGAACCAATAACAGAAATATATATGTTCGAGCAAGCAAGCCTGTTTTCGCATATCAATTATTAGGTGGAGGTTCAGACACAGCTACCTCAGGGCTAAATTTCATCCCGCCATTGAGTTGCTTTTTTCAAAATTCTGTTAACCTTCCAAACGTAAATCAAATAGGAACCAATACCTACACTACTGATTTAATGATGTTGACCTACTCCAACGCAACTATATCAATTAATGGAGTTGCGGTTTCTACCTCACAAGCCCAGACAGTATTGGGAAATACCGACTGGGTATCTTATCGAGTTGCTAATCAATCAGGAAATCTTACTGTTACTTCTACAGGTCCGTTAGCAGTTGGAGTTTTTGGATTTCAAGGTACAGCGGTTGGATTTGCAGGTTACTATTCTGGTTTTGGAAGTACACCACAAGATACCAATGTTAGTGTTTGTTCCAATAGCACCAGAGATTTATTTACTGTAATCACAGGAAATCCTGGAACAGGCGGAACTTGGTCTGTTCCATCAGGTGGAGTTCCTTTAAATGGAAATATTTTTGATCCGGCAATAAATTTACCTGGTGAATATATATACACTTTTACAAAATCATGCAATACGGCGCTAACAACTATTCCCGTAAAAGTAATTGTTACTATTCAACAAATTAAAATTACTGGGGTTAGTACCACTACTTCTTCCTGTGTAACTACGCCATCCTATAATTTATTTAGTTTATTGGGCAGTACAGCCGAAGTTGGTGGGACATGGAGTCCGGCTTTAACTTCCGGAACAGGAGTTTTCAACCCTGCAGTTGATGCTGGAGGAATATATAGTTATAGTTTTCCTGCAACTGGTGTTTGTCCTATAGTATCATCAACTGTAAATGTTAATAATTCTGTAGTACCAGTTATAAATACAATTACTGATTTTGCAAAATGTGACGATGCTATTGATGGAAGTGCTACCAATGGAACGGCAACTTTTAATTTAACGCTAAAAAACAGCGAGGTTTTAATAAATCAACCTGGGGTAAACGTAACCTATCATACTTCTCAAAGTGATGCCAATTTAGGACAAAACGGAGTAACCACAATAAATACAGGTAACAGAATTATTTATGTAAGGTTAACAATGGCAGCTTCTGGATGTCATTTAACAACCCAATTTAATTTAGTTGTAAATCCTTTACAAACAATAACAACTCAACCTTTGGCAACTCAAGATAGTTGTATTGGAGGTGATGTTACTCCATTTACTATTGCCTATACAGGAGGTTTAGGAAATCCATCGGTACAATGGTACAGTAATAACACTAATAGCAATACAACTGGAACTATTATTTCTGGTGCAACCACAACTACTTATACCCCACCAACATTTACTACTGTAGGCGACTATTACTTCTATGCCATAGTAACCTATACAGGATTAGATTGTGGAAGTGTCGCCAGTACTACTGCTCTAGTTCGTGTGGTTCCAGATCCTACTGTAACCATTACGCCCAATACTCAAATAATTTGCCAGGGAACAACCCCTACTGATTTGGTTGTTACGCCATCCGGAGGAGTAGGAACTTATAGTTACCAATGGTACGATTCTCTAACCAATACAGCAATAGCAGGAGCAACAAATGCAAGTTACACTCCAGCTACAGCTACAGTAGGTACACTATCTTATTATTGTGTTATCACTCAAACTGGATTGGCATGTTCAGTAACAAGTCCACTTGTAAGTGTTCAAGTAGTGACTAATCCTTCTGTAACTACTCAGCCCCAAGCAACTCAAACGGTTTGTTTGAATGGCGCACCAATAAATTTATTTATTTCTTTATCAAACGGAACAGGAACACCTACTTATCAGTGGTATTCTAATACAGTTAATGCACTTGGAGGGACTTCAATTTCAGGAGCTACTACTCTAACGTATACTCCTCTAACTACAGCAACAGGAACGATATATTATTATTGCATTGCAACTTATTCCAATGGTGGATGTGGTTTAGTGTCTTCAAACATTGCAGAAGTCAATGTAAACCCAATTCAAACTATAATACCTCAGCCATTAACTAGTCAAGATATATGTGTTGGTGGTAATATAGCACCATTAGTTGTAGGTTACACGGGCGGAGTAGGAACTGCTACTTATCAATGGTATACCAATCCAGGTGGAATACTAATTTCAGGGGCTACGGTTTCTTCTTATACTCCAGGAACATTTGTTACAACAGGAGATTATAACTATTATGCGACAGTAACTTTATCTGGTTCTGGTTGTATCAGTGTCGCCAGTACTACTGCTCTAGTTCGTGTGGTTCCAGATCCTACTGTAACCATTACGCCCAATACTCAAATAATTTGCCAGGGAACAACCCCTACTGATTTGGTTGTTACGCCATCAGGAGGTGTGGGAACTTATAGTTACCAATGGTACGATTCTCTAACCAATACAGCAATAGCAGGAGCAACAAATACAAGTTACACTCCAGCTACAGCTACAGTGGGTACCCTATCTTATTATTGTGTTATCACTCAAACTGGATTGGCATGTTCAGTAACAAGTCCACTTGTAAGTGTTCAAGTAGTGACTAATCCTTCTGTAACTACTCAGCCCCAAGCAACTCAAACGGTTTGTTTGAATGGCGCACCAATAAATTTATTTATTTCTTTATCAAACGGAACAGGAACACCTACTTATCAGTGGTATTCTAATACAGTTAATGCACTTGGAGGGACTTCAATTTCAGGAGCTACTACTCTAACGTATACTCCTCTAACTACAGCAACAGGAACGATATATTATTATTGCATTGCAACTTATTCCAATGGTGGATGTGGTTTAGTGTCTTCAAACATTGCAGAAGTCAATGTAAACCCAATTCAAACTATAATACCTCAGCCATTAACTAGTCAAGATATATGTGTTGGTGGTAATATAGCACCATTAGTTGTAGGTTACACGGGCGGAGTAGGAACTGCTACTTATCAATGGTATACCAATCCAGGTGGAATACTAATTTCAGGGGCTACGGTTTCTTCTTATACTCCAGGAACATTTGTTACAACAGGAGATTATAACTATTATGCGACAGTAACTTTATCTGGTTCTGGTTGTATCAGTGTCGCCAGTACTACTGCTCTAGTTCGTGTGGTTCCAGATCCTACTGTAACCATTACGCCCAATACTCAAATAATTTGCCAGGGAACAACCCCTACTGATTTGGTTGTTACGCCATCAGGAGGTGTGGGAACTTATAGTTACCAATGGTACGATTCTCTAACCAATACAGCAATAGCAGGAGCAACAAATACAAGTTACACTCCAGCTACAGCTACAGTGGGTACCCTATCTTATTATTGTGTTATCACTCAAACTGGATTGGCATGTTCAGTAACAAGTCCACTTGTAAGTGTTCAAGTAGTGACTAATCCTTCCGTAAGTACTCAACCTTTAGTGAGTCAACCTATTTGTATAAATAATTCTCCAATAACATTAACAACTGCTTTTATCGATGGAACTGGGACACCAACCTACCAATGGTATACAAACACGTTTAATTCATATACAGGAGGAACGGCAATTACTGGAGCTACAACACTGAGTTATACTCCAATAACTGCAGTAGTTGGCTCTCTTTACTACTATTGTATTGCAACTTATGCCAACGGAGGTTGCGTAACCGTTTCTACTACAATTGCTGAAGTAATTGTAAACCCTTTACCAGTAATTAACGATATTACTATCGTTCAATGCGATGATGACTTGGATGCACTTACTGCATTTAACTTGACGATAAATAACGATCAAATTTCCGTTAATGCAGCGAATGAGACATTTACTTATTACACTTCTTTAGCTGGCGCCAGCGCGAATCCAGCCTTTGATTTAATAACCAATCCACTTGCTTTTACCAATACTACTCCTACCCTAATGTACATTTGGACACGAGTTACCACAGTAAATGGTTGCTATCGAGTTGCAAAAATAACTTTACGAGTTGCAGCACCTAATATTCCAGGTACTTATAATATTACGATGCCAGCTGTTTGTGATGACTTTTTAGATATTAATGGTAATAATAATGCTAACAATAATGATAGAGATGGTGTTGCAACTTTTAATTTTAGTTCTACAGAACCTACAATTAGAGCTTTATTGCCTACTACCGGAACTTATTACCTTAAATATTTTAGAAATAGAGCAGATGCATTAGCACAGCTTAATGAAATAACAAATCTTACTAACTATAGAAATATAGGCTATCCTTCAACTCAGAATATTTGGATTAGAATTGATAGTGATATTTCTAACACTTGTTATGGATTAGGTCCATGGGTGACTTTAAATGTTCAAGCAAAACCATTTGCTCACCCCGTTACCATTCCTAGACAATGCGATGATAATTTAGATGGCATTTTCAATTTTAATACCGCTAACTTAGAAAGAGATTTATTATTAGGGCAAACAGGAGTGGTAGTAACTTATTTCGATGCTTCAAATAACCCTTTGAGAGATTCCAATAATAATTTAATTACGAGTCCTTTTCCGGTGACATTCTCCTCTACATCTCAAATAATAAGAGCGGTTGTAACTAATACAACTCCTCAGGCTTGTTGGTTTGACACAACTATTCAATTTGTTGTCGATAAATCTCCTATTGATTTTACAATACCAACATCGTTAACCTCTATATGTGACGAAGAAATAGATCCTGCTACTCAAAACGGACAGTATGATTTCACTAGTTCTCAAGCGATTCATAATATGGTAACTTTCGGCCAACCGTCAGGTATGGTTTACGAATATTATGATGAATACAATGTGCTAATGTCCACTCCGCTGCCAAATCCATTACCAGTTACATTAACAAAAAATATTACTGTTGTAGTTTACAACCCATTAAATCCAACTTGTAGAATTACTAAAACACTACCATTTATTGTAAACCCAGTTCCGATAATTGAATTAGATTCATCAACATTAGTTTGCAGTAATGACCCTACTTTCTTTGCTTTATTAAATGCTGGCATCACCGACGGAACTCCAACAAGTAATTACACTTATGTTTGGTCTAAAGACG
>Ga0209443_1000072_pt1 | contig 59680 bp, 61 predicted proteins | sample LauGreBMM110DCMD_2_FD_187571 | JGI IMG/M metagenome (GOLD analysis project Ga0209443, IMG submission 187571) | Freshwater lake microbial communities from Lake Michigan, USA - Su13.BD.MM110.DCMD (SPAdes) (version 2) | ecosystem: Environmental > Aquatic > Freshwater > Lake | place: Lake Michigan... | reverse complement strand
GGATCGCTAGTGATGAGTGTGAAACGGCAGAGGGAGCTAAAAAGCATTTACAAGGTGTTGATGCAATTTGTGTTCCTGGTGGATTTGGTATTCGCGGTATTGAAGGAAAAGTTGGAGCTCTAAAATATGCACGCGAGAACAAAATCCCAACCTTAGGATTATGTTTAGGGTTGCAATGCATGGTTATTGAAGCAGCGCGCAATTTAGCTGGTATCAAGGATGCTATTTCTGCAGAATTTTCAGACTCCGGAACACCAGTCATTGCAACAATGGATGATCAGAAAGATGTGGTTTCAGGTAAAGGTGACATGGGCGGGACAATGCGCCTTGGTCTTTATAAAGCTGATCTACTTGTGGGTTCAGTCGTTGCTGCGGCCTATGGTTCAAGTGAGGTTTCGGAACGTCACCGCCATCGATATGAAGTCAATAACAAGTACCGCGAACAAATTGCGAACGCTGGCTTGGTGTTTTCTGGAATGTTTAAGGAGCAAGACCTCGTGGAGTTTGTAGAACTTCCAAAAGAGGTGCATCCTTACTACGTAGGCACGCAAGCTCATCCTGAGCTGCGTTCACGTCCAACGCGACCTCACCCATTATTTATTGGTTTGATAGCAGCGGCGGTAGCAGCGAAAGGCTGATCATGATCGTCGGTGTTCCAAAGGAAATAAAGGTCCACGAATCACGAGTTGCCATTACCCCCGAAGGTGTTTCCGAGTTTGTTCACGCTGGCCACACTGTTTTGATTCAAGACAGTGCAGGTGTTGCATCAGCAATTACCAATGAAGATTTCATTCAAGCAGGAGCAACAATTGTTTCAAGTGCTGATGATGTGTGGCAGAAAGCCCACTTAGTTCTTAAAGTGAAAGAGCCGATTGAGTCCGAGTATTCGAAGATGCGCAAAGGACAAACGCTTTTCACTTATCTACATCTAGCGGCATCAAAAGCATGCACCGACGCAATAGTCGCATCAGGAACGACAGCTATTGCATATGAAACAGTCGAGGTAAATGGCACTTTGCCTTTGCTAGCACCCATGAGTGAAGTCGCTGGTCGATTGGCGACTCAAGTTGGTGCAACTGCGTTGCAAAAGCCAAACGGTGGTCGTGGCGTGCTACTTGGCGGAGTTCCTGGTGTGGCCCCTGGCCGTGTTGTCGTAATTGGCGGGGGAGTCGCCGGATTAAATGCTGCTGTTATTGCACTTGGTATGGGCGCCGATGTCACCGTCTTTGATCGCTCCATCAGCAGATTGCAGTACATCGATAATATTTATGGGGGCCGCATCAAAACGCTGGTTGCATCAAAGCATGCGATCGAACGTGAGCTAAAACAAGCAGATGTAGTAATTGGAGCTGTGTTGGTTCACGGCGCAAAGGCACCTAAGTTGGTGTCCAATTCATTAGTTGCACAGATGAAGAGCGGTTCAGTATTAGTAGATATCGCTATTGATCAGGGCGGATGCTTTGAAGACTCCAAACCAACGACACACGCAGAGCCAACCTATACAGTCCATAACTCTGTTTTTTACTGTGTGGCCAATATGCCAGGTGCTGTTCCTGTTGCCTCAACTTACGCCTTAACTAATGCAACGTTGCCGTATGCACTTTCATTAGCAAATCACGGTTGGGAAAAAGCGTGCGCAATAGATCCCAACTTGGCAAAGGGTTTAAATGTTCATGACGGTAAAATTTACTATTCAGCGGTAGCAGAAGCACATGGTTACCCAAGCGTTGAACTTTGATCTAGCTGCGACATCCTTTCTCAATCACTTGCAGATAGAAAGAGGTTTGGCAGCCAATTCGATTGCTGCCTATCGAAGAGATTTAACTAAGTTCGCTTTTTTTCTAAAGGATAAGCCATTGTCTGAGGTTGATCCTGAGACGATTTCTCAGTTTGAAATTTCACTTCGTGAGGCAAAGTTGTCTGTTGCAAGTATCAACAGAGTTGATTCAACATTACGTTCTTTTTTTAAGCATCTGCAACAAGAGTATGGGTATGCAGACCCAACCTTGGAGATCTCGCCGAAAAAGTCTGCAAGGCGATTGCCAAAAGCTCTAACAATCGCGCAGATAGTTTCCATGATTGATGCTGCTCTTCGAGAGGGTCAACCAATTACTTCGCGGGACCAAGCGATGTTAGAACTTCTTTATAGCAGTGGAGCAAGAGTCAGTGAGTTGATTGGTATCAACTTGAATGATTTGAGCACCATTGAAACCAATGATGGGCTAATCACTACTTTGAAATTGCGTGGTAAAGGTTCAAAGGAACGAATTGTTCCATTGGGATCTTTTGCCTCAAAAGCTATTGAAAACTACATGGTTAGGGTCAGACCAGACTTAGCGGCAAAGAGTTCTAAGACAACTTCGGCACTCTTTCTTAATTCAAGAGGATCTAGAATTTCGAGACAATCTGCATGGCAAATGGTTCTAGATGCAGCGGTCGCTGCAGGTGTTACTGAGCATGTGTCACCGCATGTGTTTAGACATTCATATGCAACGCATCTATTAGATGGCGGGGCAGATATACGTGTTGTTCAAGAGTTATTAGGACACGCATCAGTGACAACAACGCAGATATACACGCTCATTACGATTGATAAAGTGCGTGAGAGCTATTCAATGGCTCATCCTCGAGCCAAGTAAATTTGTTATAGACCGCGCAAGCGACGAGCCAAAATACTCTGGTCACCCTTTGCTTCAAGATCAGCAATGATTACCGCGATTGATTCACGAACGATGCGTCCGCGATCAACAGCAAGGCCTAAATCGCCGCGTAGTTGTAGTCGTGCTTGGTCAAGATCAAAAAGTTCATCTGGTGAAAGATAGACAGTAATTTTTTCATCGTGGCGTTCGCGACCGGATGGAGAGCGATCAACAGTTGTTACGCGACGACGCGCAATTGTGCGGACACCCTTTTTAGATGATGGAGTTTTAGGTGTTGCAATGGTAGGTGCTACAAGGGGGGTGGCTACTTCTTGCACAGGTTGTGAAGGCACTGAAGAAAGTGCTGGTGCTGTCGAACGAAATAGTTCATCTGCACCTGGAAGGTTTGCTCTGCGTGTCATCGTGCGCCTCCTCTGGCGATAAGTTCTCGTGCTAAACGTCGGTATGAAGCTGCGCCACCTGAAGAAGTTGCATAGGTGGTGATTGGTTCACCAACAACAGTTGTTTCAGGGAAGCGAATTGTTTTTGCGATAATGGTTTCAAATACATCTTCAGGAAATTGTTCAAGTATGCGCTCTAGTACTTGACGGTTGTGTGAGGTCTTCTTGTCATACATCGTCGCAAGGATTCCAATAAGACGAAGATTTGGATTGAGGAAACTCTTGACCTTGTCCAGGTTGCCCTTAAGCTCAATAAAACCGTGCAAAGCGAAGTATTCACACTGCATTGGCACAATTACTTCATCAGAGGCAACAAGTGCGTTAATAGTTAGCTGTCCCATTGTTGGCTGGCAATCGATCAAAATCACGTCGTAGTAATCGCGAAGTGGTGCAAGTGCGCGCTTTAGATATTGCTGACCACCAATTTCTGCGCCAAGGGTTGTTTCAGCGGTTCCTAAATCTCGGTTAGCAGGCAAGAAATCCAATCCGGCAACCGAGGACTTCAAGACGATCTCATCAACGTTGGCGGTAGGCGTCATCAATGCGTAATAAACAGTTTGTTCTAATGGAAGAGAGTGAGCATTCACGCCAAGGCCTAAAGACAAACCACCTTGTGGATCAAAGTCGACCAACAAAACTCGGCGACCCAACTCTGCAAGGGCTGCGCCTAAGTTAATAGTGCTCGTTGTCTTTCCAACTCCACCCTTTTGATTGAAGATGGAAATTACCTTTGCACTGCCATGCTCTTTAAGGGCAGCAGGTATTGGAAAGTTCTGCGCAACCTTGCCCAGCAAGGTCGATGTAGTGGCTACATCCTCTGCAATTGTCGATTTAGCGTTCAATAGTCAAACCTCTTTCCTGATATACGCGGGAGCCTATGCGTTACACAGAAAACAGGCAAGCGTGAAGTAAGGTGCCACAGTGAGTATTACAGGCGACATTTCAGTCGAGGCTGCAACCGATGTAAACGCTGCCTCAGGCGGCTTCTCGGTGCACCTATCCAACTTTGATGGCCCCTTTGATCTTTTGCTGCAACTGATTTCTCGTCACAAAATGGATGTCACCGAAGTCTCTCTAAGCATCGTGACCGATGAGTTCATCTCATTTATTCGTGGACTTGAGGCATCCGGTGAAGGCTGGGAGTTAGATCAGGCCACTGAATTCTTAGTTGTTGCCGCTACTTTGCTAGATTTAAAAGCTGCGCGATTGCTCCCATCCGGAGATGTCGAGGATGAAGAGGATCTAGCCCTCCTTGAAGCACGAGACCTCCTGTTTGCCAGACTCTTGCAGTACCGAGCATTCAAAGAGATCGCAGCAACCTTTAGCGAGCGCATCGCCACAGCTGATAAGTCCTTTGCTCGTGTTGTGGCACTTGATCCCGCTTTGGCGGCGCTGCTGCCTGAAGTACTGATTGGTGTGGGCGCACAGCGCTTTGCCGCTATCGCTGAGCGTGTTTTAACACCCAAGGTGGCTCCTGTGGTCTCCATTCAACACCTTCATATGGCCCTTGTGAGCGTGGCAGAGGAGTCAAAGATGGTAGTTGAGGCGCTGCGACACTCAAAGACTCTTAGTTTTAGAAAATTGATCTCAGATGCTGACAGCACCCAGGTCGTTGTGGCTCGATTTTTGGCCCTTCTAGACCTCTATCGCCAAGGCGTCCTGCGCTTTGATCAGGTCATAGCCATGGGCGAGCTGCAGATAAGCTGGACTGGAAGCCTTGAGGGCGAGGTCGAGATCACCGATGAGTTCGATATACCAGTGGTTTTAGAGATGGAAGACTCGACAGAAGGTGGCAATAATGTCTAATGTAGAAGTTGAACGTTCGATCGAAGCGATCTTGATGGTGGTCGATGAGCCTGTTACAGAGATTATTCTGGCCCAGGTTTTAGAGCGTCCAGTCGAAGAGATCGAGGCTGCACTGGCTGCCCTTGAGGGAAGCTATGAGGAACACGGATTCTCTCTTCGCAAAATCAACGGGGGATGGCGTTTTTATAGCCACGCTAATTACTCCGCAGTGGTTGAGAAGTTTGTTCTAGATGGCCAGCAATCTCGTTTAACCCAAGCAGCCCTTGAGACTCTGTCGGTCATTGCATACCGCCAACCAGTATCCAGGGCTCGTGTGTCCGCGATTCGTGGAGTAAATGTAGAAGCGGTGATGAAGACTTTGGTTACCCGTGGATTGGTAGAGGAGTCTGGTCTTGAGCATGAAACAGGAGCGATCCTCTACAAAACAACCAGCTACTTCCTTGAGCGCCTCGGCTTAAACTCACTTGAAGATCTGCCGGCGCTGGCCCCATACCTGCCAGATCTAGATGGCCTGGACGAGATCCTCGATTCGCTAACAGACTAGCCTTTCCGCTACCCTTACCTCCTGACTGTCGGGAGGATAGCCATGGCCCAAATGAGGCTTAATAAAATAATCGCTGATGCCGGTATTACTAGCCGTCGCGGAGCTGATGAGTTAATAGAAGATGGCCGAGTCGCCGTCAATGGAATCGTTATTCGGGAGATGGGCAGCAAATTCGACCCAGATTTTGATCAAGTAATGGTTGATGGTGAGACAATTAAGCGTACTTTGACTAAGTCTTACCTCGCACTTCATAAACCTAAGGGTGTTTTGTCTACGATGTTTGACCCAGAGGGACGACCATCCTTGGATGACTTTGTTGACCTGCGCAAGGAGCGACTGTTCCATGTGGGCCGTCTCGATAAGGATTCTGAGGGGCTCATTTTGCTCACTAATGATGGCGATTTGACCTTTCGAGCCACCCACCCTTCCTTTGGACTAGAAAAAACCTACATCATTGAATTTGATGGAATATTGCCCACCGGGGTCGATAAGGTGCTTTTAAAGGGAGTCGAACTCGAAGATGGAATGGGTCGAGTCTTGACCTTCAAGCAGCTGTCGCCAAGGTGGATTGAGGTATCAATCCATGAGGGTCGATACCACATCATCCGTCGCCTGATGGAGGCGGTAGGGGTGGATGTACTGAGATTGATCCGAACCAAGTTCGGCCCGATCTCCTTGGGTGATACCCCTGAAGGTCGATGGCGAGACCTCAATGATGGAGAGTTGATGAATCTACGAAAGGCTTTAGATTTATAAGCTTTTACCTATAAATAGTTAATTGGCTGAATATCCATTTATTGCTTTATAGATAATCATAGACAAGAATAAAGATTTATCGACATATACCGTGCTGAGAATGCCCACTAGGTAGCGATTTATCGATAAATTTGAAAAAGAGGGATCGTCCGGTTTGAAAGTTGTTCGGAGTAGTAAAAAGTACAAAGATGTTTAATTGTTTAAAGGCTTTATCGACAAACAAGTTTTTAAATCAACACTAAAAATGGCTAGGAAAGGTACCCTTATCTCATGGCATTACGCGCAATCCGTGGAGCAATCCAAGTTCCGGCCAACACCGCCGGCGATATCGCCTCGGGTGTTCAGGAGCTGATTGCTGCGATCTTGAAGGCCAATGATCTGACCCCATCAGAGGTCATCTCCGTCTTTTTCACCAGCACCGTCGATTTAGATGCCGCTTTCCCAGCAGCTGCTTGTCGGGAGATGGGTTTTGCCAATGTCCCACTTATTGGGTCGGTTGAAGTAGCGGTCCCAGGAGCTTTGGATCGAACTGTCAGAGCAATGCTCCATGTCGAGACCTCTCGCACGCCTGAGCAAATCACCCACGTTTACCTTCATGGAGCAGCCTCACTTCGCAGAGATATAGCCCAGTAATGCTCGCCAAGGTGCGCATAGTCGGCGCCGGATTAATTGGAACCTCTATTGGTTTAGGCCTGGTTCAGCGCGGAATCGCTGTTGAGATGGTGGATTCTGATCTTTCGGCTCAGGCTTTAGCTAGGGATCTAACTGGCGGGGTAGTTGTGACAGATCCTGATCTTGTGGTCTTGGCTTTGCCAACATCTCTGCTCTCTCTAGTCATGAAGAACGAGATTGAACTAAACCCACAGTCAACATTCATGGATGTTGGTTCGGTAAAGAATGAAGTTGTACTTCAGATTAAGACATTTTCAGGCCTTTCTACAAGGTTTTTGCCTACCCATCCCATGGCAGGTCGGGAAATTGGTGGTGCAAGCTCTGCTAGGGGTGATCTGTTCCAAGGGCGCAGTTGGATTCTTACGCCTGAGCCGGATTGCGCCACGGAGTCCAAGAATCTTGTCCTTGAGCTCATCACAGCCCTAGGGGCTACGCCTATAGAGCTCTCAGCCTTGGATCATGACGCCGCTGTGGCAAAGATTTCACATCTGCCTCAGATTGCGGCCTCTTTGGTGGCTAAGCAGCTCACCGGCACCCCAGCTGAATGGATGGAGCTGGCAGGCCAAGGGTTGCGAGATACAACGCGCATCGCAGCTTCAGATGAAAAGTTATGGAAAGAGATTATTCATAGCAATCGCGCCGAGATATCTGAGTTACTAATGAGACTACAAAGCGATCTAACACGGATGATTAAATCATTAGATGATCCTGCAAAGATCGGAGATTTATTAGCTGCTGGTCGAGATGGCAAGGCAATGATTCCTGGAAAGCATGGCGGTAAAGCACGCGAATACAGCTACTTGCCGATTGTTATTGATGACAAGCCGGGCCAACTTGGTGCAATTTTCAATGAATGCGCAGCAATGCACGTAAACGTTGAGGATTTAAACATTGAGCATTCACCTGGTCAGTTAAGTGCCTTGATCACATTGTCATTATCAGCACAGGATGCTGAAAAATTATCAGTTCACCTAACCTCGATCGGATGGAACATTCATCCGGTTCGTAAATAGAAGTAGGCTCAGTACATGGGCATAATCGTAGCTATTGATGGCCCGAGTGGTGCAGGCAAATCAAGTACAGCAAAAGCAATTGCAGTTCGCGCTGGCTGGGATTATTTGGATACGGGTGCGCTTTATCGCGCTGTCACTTGGCTGGCACTAGAACATAAATGCGAAGAAGCATTTTCGATATTGCAAGCCATCAAGGATCATCCAATCAAGTTCGATTCTGATCCACAGTCACCTAATGTGTATGCAGGTGAAACTCAAATTACTCATGCAATACGAGGAACCTCGGTAACTGAGAATGTTTCACGCATTAGTGCGATTCCTGAAATTCGTCACGAGCTTATGAAATTACAGCATTACATCATCGATTCTGCAGAACGAGGAATTGTTGTTGAAGGCCGCGATATCGGAACCGTAGTTGCACCTGAAGCAGGGTTAAAGATCTATCTAACTGCCGATCTAGATGCACGCGCCGTGCGACGTGAGAATGAAACTGAAGATAAGAGCGTTGATGTAAAAACATCTCTAGATAACCGCGACACCATTGATACAAACCGCACAGTTTCTCCTCTGACCGTGGCAGCAGATGCCGTAGAAGTTGATTCCACAAACTTAGATTTAGAGGAAACAATTGAGCGCATCTGGGAGCTGCTAAAGCAGCGTAATTTGCTGGGTTTACCTATCGTTGCAATCTTGGGTCGCCCGAATGTTGGCAAATCAACCCTGATCAATCGCTTCTTGGGTCGGCGTGAAGCAATCGTTGAAGACACTCCAGGTGTTACTCGAGATCGTGTTCAGTACGAATGCGAATGGGGCGGTCGACGTTTCATGATTATGGACACTGGCGGCTGGGAAGCAAAGCCAGATGGAATTTCAGTGCAAGTAAGTGCTGGATCAGAACTTGCAATGATGGAGGCAGATGTTCTGGCCTTTGTAGTTGATGCGCAAGTAGGCGCACTTGATGAAGATGACACTTTGGTACAGCATCTGCGCAAGGCAAAGAAGCCGACAATTTTGATTGGTAATAAGGTAGATGGAGAGCGCGAAGAGACTGAAGCACATGGTTTGTGGAGTCTTGGATTAGGTGAACCTCGATTTGTTTCAGCCCTGCATGGTCGTGGTAGTGGTGATCTGTTAGATCACATCGTTGCAGTATTGCCAGAGGTTGGTCGTGCACAAAATCAAGATGGCTATCGCAAGGTGGCATTAATTGGTCGTCCTAATGTTGGTAAGTCATCTTTGTTTAATGCAATTGCAGGTGAGTCACTTTCAATTGTGGATGATGTCGCAGGAACAACGAGAGACCCAGTTGACTCCTTACTTTCTTTTGGTGGATCAACGTGGAGATTTATTGATACCGCAGGATTGAAAAAGCGTGCGAACCAGGATTCTGGAACTGATTACTACGCATCACTGCGAACAGCAACGGCGCTTGAACGGTGTGAAGTGGCAGTTGTAGTTTTAGATGCATCAGAACCAATTACCGAACAAGATCTACGTGTCATCACCATGGTTGAAGAGGCCGGTAAGGCGATGGTGATTGTGATGAACAAGTGGGATTTAGTAGATGATGATCGCCGTGACCAGTTGGACCGTGAGATTGATCGACATCTTGACCAGGTGGAATGGGCTCAGCGGGTAAACATCGCAGCTAAGACTGGGTGGCACCGAGACCGTTTGGCACCGGCGCTTCGAACTGCACTTGATAGCTGGGAGCGACGAGTTCCCACAGCAAAACTCAATTCATTCTTGGGAGCACTCATTGGGGCTACACCTCCGCCGGTTCGTGGTGGAAAGCAGCCAAAGGTCTACTACGCCACCCAAGCTGGCATTGCGCCTCCTAAGTTTGTGGTGTTTTCTAGTGGCTGGATTGAGGCTTCCTATCGTCGCTTTATTGAGCGCCGACTTCGTGAAGAGTTCAAATTCCCCGGCACCCCAGTTCAGGTGGCGGTTAGAGTCAAGGAGCGCGATAAGGAATGAGTAGTTCTGTGATCAGCGTTCCTAACGCTCTCACCTTCCTACGCTTTCTTGGCATCCCGCTTTTTATTTATCTCACCCTAGAGTTAGAGGCTGATGGTTGGGCAATTGTGGTGTTGGCCATCGGGGGAGCCACTGATTACTTTGACGGCAAAATAGCAAGAGCCTGGAATCAAACATCTCGCCTTGGAGAATTAGCAGATCCTGCAATTGATCGGCTTTATATTTTTGCAATCCTGATTGTCTTTCTCATCCGAGACATCATTCCAGCCTGGATGATCGTAATTATTGTTGGCCGTGACATTGTGCTGGCTCTAATCACCCTCGTTATGAATCGCAAAGGGATCCCACCTTTCACCGTGAGCTATTTGGGCAAAGCCGCTACATTTAACTTGATGTATGCCTTTCCTTTCATTTTGTTGGCCCAATCAGAAGGAGTGGCCGGAACGATTGCTTTTGTATTGGGATGGAGTTTTGCCATCTGGGGGATTGCCCTCTACATTTCGACAGGTATTAGTTATGCGCGCCAAGGCATTTGGCAGATAAGAGGAAACCATGTCATCAATTCCTAATGAGTTGTCATATACCAAGGAACATGAATGGGTTTCAGCTGTTGATTTAACATTCACAATGGGTATTACTGATTATGCCCAGGCAGCTTTGGGAGACATTGTGTATGTTCAACTCCCTAAAGTCGGCGAAGCGGTAGTTGCTGGAAAAGTTTGCGGCGAAGTTGAGTCAACCAAAAGTGTTTCAGATATTTATGCGCCAGTGACCGGAACTATCGTGGCGATTAATGACTCTCTATCGAATTCACCAGAAAGTATCAACTCGGATCCATATGGTGGGGGCTGGCTCGCAAAAATTGAGGTAACAGCCGCTCCTTCAGACCTGCTTACCGCTTCCCAATACGGCGAATTAACCGCTTGACCTTATTCCGCTAACTCTCTAGTGTCACCCTTAAGTACACGGTGAGGAGGTAGAGATGATGGCTGCAGAACAATCGCAGAATGAGTTAACTACCACCCTGCATCTTGGAGTTCGTGAAGTTAGCAATTCCCCTGCTAACTACCTAGAAGAGCAGCTGGCGTTAATGTCGCCAGAAGATCGCGCAGTTCTAGCTGAGATTCAAAACTCTGATGGCCAAAAAGCGATGATCGTGATTGCCCGCGGTTCGCAAAAGGGCTCACGTTTCTTGATTACCGCAGAGGGAGTATCGATCGGCCGTTCTGGGCACAACGCCATCTTCTTAGATGACATAACCGTTTCTAGAACTCACGCAACGATAGAAAAGAACGGCACAAATTTTGTACTAAAGGATGCAGGTTCACTGAACGGTACCTACATCAACAATGCATCGGTCACAGAACACTCACTTGTTTCTGGTGATGAGTTTCAAATCGGCAAGTTCCATTTACTTTTTATCGGCTCAAACAAATAAATATTTCGACACGAAGAAACTAGGGGAGTAGTCATGGCCGTACCAGCACGCGCGTACTTAAGCATCGGTGAAGTTCTCAACCGTTTGCGAGGAGATTTTGCAGACATCACTATTTCGAAGATTCGCTTTCTAGAATCTGAAGGATTAATTGAGCCGCAACGCACGCCATCTGGTTACCGAAAGTTCACTAGCTCTGACTTAGAGCGTTTGCGGTATGTGCTCTTGGCACAACGTGATCAGTACCTTCCTCTTAAAGTAATCAAGGACAACCTCGATGCAATCGATCGTGGTTTGCAACCAGCAGCAGCTGGCGGCGTACCCCGTCCAAATATTGGCTTGGCAACTATTGATGGCGAGATGGCACCGAGTGCCTTCGGTGAAGTCAGCGAGATGCGCCTATCTCGTGAAGAGCTCTTGAAAAACAGCGGACTATTAGAGGCACATTTAGTAGAACTTGAAGGTTATGGATTAATCGCACCTCGTGGTCGCCACTACGACGGAGACGCACTTGCGATTGCTAAGGCTGTAACAGAGATGGGTGGCTTTGGAATTGAAGCCCGTCATCTTCGTTCATTTAAATCTGCAGCAGATCGCGAGATCGGATTAATCGAGCAGGTCATAACTCCGCTGACTCGCCAGAAGAGCGCGGAATCAAAGGCACGGGCTGAAGAGGTTCAGAAGGAGATCGCATCTCTTTCAATCCGCCTGCACGCAGCACTTGTGCGTGGTGGCCTTAACCGCCTTCGCTAACAGAGTAGGTAACCTATGTTGATTCCTATGGAGGTCATCGGCGTTCGCGTTGAGATGCCTTCAAACCAACCAATCGTTTTGCTCAAAGAAATTGATGGTTCTAGATTCTTGCCTATTTGGGTGGGAGCGGTGGAAGCAACTGCAATCGCATTTGCCCAGCAGGGCGTTGAACCGCCGCGTCCTTTGACCCACGATTTAATGAACAACTTGGTAGATCTATTGGATGCCACCTTGACCGCGGTTCACCTAACTGAGATCAAGGATGGCATTTTCTACGCCACAATGCTTCTTCGAGATTCCAAAGGGGGACAGTTGACGATATCGGCTAGGCCCTCAGATGCGATCGCCTTGGCTGTTAGAAGCCACAGCAACATCCTGGCCACCCAAGAGCTGCTCGATGAGATCGGAATTGAGATTCCTCAGGGCGATGGCGAGAACCAAGAGGTCGAGAAGTTCCGTGAATTCCTGGATCAGATCAACCCTGAAGACTTTGTGGGATAGCCTAAACCCTCAACCTAAAGTAGAGGTTTGGGTCGTGTCGTTCCTAGGCAAGCGAGCGGCGGGGGTTTACATTTATCACACTCCCCAAGAGAAATGAGCCATTCCCCGTGAGCCCAGAAGAGCTAGAGATCGGCTACAGAGGAGCTACTGCATGCTCTGCCGCGGGGATTACATATCGCCAATTAGATTATTGGGCGCGCACAGGATTAGTAGAACCAGGTATTAGAACTGCCAGTGGCTCTGGAACTCAACGCCTGTATGGCTTTCGTGACATCTTGGTATTAAAGATTGTTAAGCGATTGTTGGATGCTGGTGTTTCTCTCCAAAATATTCGCACAGCTGTTGATCACTTGCGCAGCAGGGGAGTTACCGATCTTGAGAGAATAACTTTGATGAGTGATGGCGCATCGATTTATGAGTGCTCTAGTCCAGATGAAATTATTGACCTTCTGCAGGGTGGACAAGGTGTTTTTGGAATTGCAGTAGGCAAGGTCTGGCACGAGGTCGAAGGCTCTCTATCTGTACTGCAGGGCGAAATAAATGGCCAGCTCGTAGGTGGCCAAGATAACGACGAACTCTCACTACGTAGAAAGAGCAAAGGCGCTTAATCTCCCTTATTCTTCATCCCTGCCCTTGCACTTATAGGCGAGAGGCTTCGAACAGGATGAGGAATCGCCATGAGTAGTTATGATGCATTTCAGCACCGACATATTGGTCCATCCGATGATCAAGCATCAACCATGCTTATTGAACTTGGGTACTCATCGCTAGCTGATTTCATTGCAGATGTTGTTCCTGCAAACATTGCCATGTCTGAAAAATTAGAGAAACATCTGCCATCACCGCTTAATGAAGTTGACACAATCTCTGCGCTGAGAGCGATGGCAAATAAGAACTCAGTATTCACATCACTGATTGGTACAGGGTATTACGGAACAGTCACTCCACCAGTTGTTTTGCGAAATGTTTTAGAAAATCCTGCCTGGTATACCGCATACACGCCATATCAACCAGAAATTTCACAAGGTCGACTTGAGGCATTGTTTGCGTTCCAAACAACTGTATGTGATTTGACGGCTCTTCCAATAGCTAATGCTTCTATGCTCGATGAATCAACTGCTGCTGCAGAGGCAATGACTCTGTCCCGCCGCGTTTATAAGGGAAGTGATGATGCTGTGTTTCTGTTGGATTCTAATTTGCACCCACAGACAATCGCTGTCATAGCAACACGTGCCAAGCCATTAGGAATCACAATTGAAATTGCAGATCTCACTTCGTCCAATCCAACAACTTCAGAAGTGTTCGGTGCAATTGTTCAATACCCAAATACTCGAGGTGAAATACACGATTTTACTGAACTTGCATCATGGATTCATGCAAAGAATGCATTAATGATTGCGGCCGTAGATCTTCTATCTTTGACGGTATTAAAAGCACCGGGGGAGTGGGGCGCAGATATTGCTATTGGTTCGGCGCAGCGCTTTGGTGTACCTATGGGATTTGGTGGACCGCACGCTGGCTTCATGTCAGTGCGTGCTGGGTTAGAGCGATCATTACCAGGGCGTCTAGTCGGCCAGAGTGTCGATTCACATGGAAACCCAGCTTTTCGTTTAGCTTTGCAAACGCGAGAACAACATATTCGTAGAGATAAGGCAACGAGCAATATCTGTACTGCTCAAGTTTTGCTGGCTGTTATGAGCGCCTTCTATGCGATGTGGCATGGGCCTATCGGGCTAAAGACCATTGCACTTCGAATTAATGCGCAGACAAATGCACTAGTTAACTCATTGAATGCGGCAGGGCACACAGTTGTTAACAAAAATTTCTTTGACACAATTGTTGTACAAGTAAAGGATGCTGCAGTTATTCACGCTGCGGCCTCGGCAAAGAAAATTAACCTAAGAATCATCGATGCAACCCACGTTGGGCTGTCGTTAGATGAGTCAACTAATGACTCTCTCTTGGCAGATTTGGTTCAGATATTTGACAGTGGGATGGTGGTTGTAGGAGATCACAACCTTCCTGCTAATTCAGTTAGAACTTCCTCTTACCTGCGCCATCCGATTTTTAATACACATCGTTCAGAGACCTCTATGTTGCGCTACTTGCGTACATTATCTGATCGTGACCTAGCACTTGATCGCTCAATGATTCCACTGGGTAGTTGCACCATGAAGTTGAATTCAACGACTGAAATGGAAGCGGTAACTTGGCCTGAGTTTGCCTCATTGCACCCATTCTCACCGGCTGCCCAAAGCGCCGGAACCCGTCAACTAATTCAGGAGTTGTCTGATTGGTTGGTTGAAATCACCGGATATGACGCGGTTTCACTGCAACCTAATGCGGGTAGTCAAGGCGAGTTTGCCGGTTTACTGGCGATTCGAAATTATCACGATTCACGTGGTGATCAGGCTCGCACCATCTGCTTAATTCCAGAAAGTGCTCACGGTACTAATGCCGCAAGTGCTGTTATGGCTGGTATGAAGGTTGTTGTGATTAAATGTGATGAATCTGGAAACGTCAGTATTGATGATGTAAAAGACAAAATCGCCGAACACGCTGGATTGTTAGCTGCGATCATGGTTACTTATCCTTCAACTCATGGTGTTTTCGAATCTGCCATCAGTGAAATTTGTGAACTCGTTCATAATGCTGGGGGACAGGTCTATGTCGATGGCGCTAACTTGAACGCTCTGGTTGGCTTGTCGCAACCTGGTAAATTTGGAGCTGATGTCTCTCACCTGAATCTTCATAAGACATTCTGTATTCCTCATGGTGGAGGCGGACCGGGTGTTGGCCCCGTAATCGCTAAAGCGCACCTGGCACCGTTTTTGCCAAACCATCCAATGGATGCGACAGCAGGACCTGCAACTGGTCCAGGACCGATTAGTGGAGCACCATTTGGTTCTGCCGGTATTTTGCCGATCTCTTGGGCTTATATTCGAATGATGGGTGGGGCAGGACTAACTCAGGCAACATCCATTGCGATTTTGTCAGCTAATTACATGGCGGCTAAGTTGAATCCATTCTTTCCTGTTCTTTATACAGGGGAGAAGGGCCGTGTTGCCCATGAGTGCATCTTGGATCTTCGAGAGATCACGCGAATCAGCGGTGTGGGTGTCGATGATGTTGCAAAGCGCCTAATGGATTACGGCTTCCATGCCCCAACGATGAGTTTTCCGGTTGCTGGAACGCTGATGATTGAGCCGACGGAGAGTGAAGATATTGCTGAGATCGATCGCTTCATTTCGGCGATGATCGCTATCCATGGAGAGATTCAAGCGGTTATCGAAGGGAGGATTTCGGTAGAGGAGTCCCCACTACGACACGCTCCGCATACCTTGGAATCGGTTATTTCCGGTGAGTGGGAGCGTTCATACCCTCGAGAGCTAGGCGCACTTCCTGCTACCCGTGATGGGCTTGTACAAGGGGAAATCATCGGCAGAAGAGGAAAGTACTGGCCTACATCTGGCCGTATCGACGGGGCGTACGGGGATCGCAACCTTGTTTGCTCCTGTCCGCCTATCTCTGAATTCGCTTAGGTTTACATAATGCTACTTATCGGCGTAATGCATACGCTCGACGAGCTACCACGAGTAACCAAATAAGCGTGAAAACCCCCGCCCAATCCCCATAACGGTCCCGCGGTGATCTCTGTTCGATCAGTCCGACCTCTGCAAATACATGTTCGGCGGTTCCCATTGAAGTTTGATTTAGTATTTTTCCCTTGAAATCAATGACCGCTGAAATTCCAGTTGTCGACACTGAAACAACATTTCGGGAATGTTCGATAGCTCGAATCCTAGTTATCGACAATTGTTGGGCACTTTCTGCTGATGTTCCAAAGGTCGCACTATTGGTTTGAACGACCAAAAGATTGGAAGATCTAGCTGCTTTATACAGGATCTCATCATCTACTAATTCAAAGCAGATCACCGGAGCGACCTTTGCTAGACCTATTGTGAAGATCTTCTGCTGATCTCCGGGTGAAAAATCATCAACGTGGTCGACTAAAGGTGAGATTTTCTTGGCTAAAGAACGCAGCGGAATGTACTCACCAAAGGGCGTTAAATGTTGCTTTACATATATATCTTGTGTCTCATCGCCCCACAAAATTGAAGTATTGAGCAGCTTTTTACCTTGTTCGACGATTGCACCAATAATCAATGGCTTATCAAAAGATTCTAATGTGTCGTATACGTCCTTATTTGTATATGGATCTACATCTACCGCATTTTCAGGCCAAACAATAAAGTCGACTTCCTTGCTCTCAGCTAATGCAATCTTTGTTCGCTCTACATGATTGTAGAAAACTTGTTTAGCTCTCGAGTTAAAATCTAATCCCAATTTTGGAACATTGCCTTGAACCATTAGAACAGATGTTTGATTTACTACAACGATGTTATTTGGAATAAATAGCGTTATAAATGGAATAAGAAATAAAACATTGATTTTTCTATGCAATGCAAAATAGAAAAATCCAGCTAAGAGCACAGTGACTGCTGAAAGCGCTATGGCTCCCCCTCGAGCTGCTATTTCGGCATACGGTGCATCTGCTTGAGAGTAAGCAACTCTTGCCCAACCGAAACCTCCGAATGGGAATCTGTTTCGAACCTCTTCAAACACTACAAACAGCAAGGGATAAGCTGCTATCCCCCATCGCCCGATGAGGGCCAACGGTAAATACAATAGGGACAGACCGAAAGACAAAATGATCCATGGAGTTGAACCAACATAAGTGCTTGTCCAGTGGAGTAATACAGCATTGAATGTAAAAGCAAATATGAAGGCCGATAACAATCTGCGATCAGTTCGACCGATGGCATACATATGAACAACGATTGCGACGGGAGCTAACCACCACTTCCCTATCGGCTCGAATGCTCCACTGAGGAGTAATCCCGCCAGGCCAGAGAGAAGAAGATTTACCAAGGAGCTCTTACCAACCCAGTGCACTGATCAAACGATCAACGCTCGCACCTAATGCGTAACGCTCTTTGAACTGATAAATCTCTGACAGATCTTTTGGAGCTTTAGGAATTGAGAGATCAACCTTCGGAAGTGGTGCATCGCGAGCTACCCGAACTAACTTTGGAGCGATTTTTAAATAATCTGCCCCCGCAATGATCTTCTTGGCAAGGGCCGGCGGCAAAGAGTCGTGCGCGGAATGTGCCGCGTCTAACGCTTCTTCGACTGTGGCGAAATGGTTAGCAATAACAGCTGCTCCCTTTTCGCCGATCCCCTTTACTCCCGGCAATCCGTCCGAAGGATCACCACGAAACATTGCAAAAAGATCATAACGATCACCAGGTATTGTGTACTTGTCTGCAACATACTTGATGTCGACTAGGTCGTGTTGAGAGATCCCCTTCGCAAGATAAACGACTTTGATATCTCGCTTATCATCAACCATCTGAAATAGATCCCGATCGCCAGTAACAATTCGTATCGGACCTTTTTCTATTTCTGCATACGTTGCCATGACATCATCTGCTTCGTAATCATCGACTCCAACTACAGGAATGCCAAACAAATCCAGTAAATCAAGCAGGATTGGAATCTGCGGAGTAAGAGTTTCTGGCTCTTCTTCCTCTTCGCCCTCCTCTTCAAGGCGGTTAGCCTTGTATGCTGGAAAGATATCGACGCGCCAACTAGGTCGCCAATCTCCATCCAGACATGCAACTAAACGGTTAGGTTTATAGACATTCATCAATCGCGCAGTCATGTCGATGTACCCGCGAATTGCATTCACTGATGTTCCATCTGGTGCCAATAATGTGTCAGGCATTCCGTAGTAGGCCCGGTACCAAAGGGAGGCGCTGTCTAACAGCATCAATGTCATATCTCCCCCATCAAGTATGCGACCACACCTCTGTCGATGCGCTTAACCGCATCTTTGCAGATGGGGCGCAATTTATCGCTGGCACCAGCAATTTGATTGAGTAGATCAATAAGCTGCTTTGTGGAGCGAACAAAGTCGCCAACAGACATGTCTGTGCCTTTTAGAACGCTGTTAAGTGAGTTACCACTTGCCCATTTGTAGGAAATAAAACAGAAGCCAGCATCTGGTTCACGCTGCGTTTTGACGCCAAAATTACTCTCTATCTCTTCCAGAGCTGCCCAGAGTGAAATTATTTCGGTAATTGCTGACTGCACTTTTTGACTTGGCATTTTTGGCGCTAAATTTTCAGCCGAACGTGACTCGAAAATTACACACGAAACTACAGAGAGCAACTCTGTTGCATTGAGATCATCCAGCAACCCCCTGCGTATTGATTCAGTGAGCAATAAGTCAGACTCAGCATAGATCTTCGTTAGAATCTTTCCTTGCGCAGTTGGCTTTTCACCTTCGATGTAGTGCAGATGATCCAAAACGCGACAAATTTGGTCAAAGGTTTTCGCAATAACATGAGTACGACTCTCAACTCGAAGGGTTAGACCATCATTTTCACGGGTTAAGCGTCCCGCACGTTCTGCAAGTCGAGCATGATCTTCTCTCTCGGCGCAGCCATGAGATGCATGGTTTTTCATTCCTTTGCGTAAATCCGCAAGTTCACCTTCCAGATGACTCCGCTGTCTATTGTCAAAAGTCTTGCGCTGATCGCGTCTACTTAAGAGGACTTCTACTTCCTTAATTGATCGACGAAGACGAGCATATTCGGAAAAGTCACCAAGATGACATGTTGATTCCTTGACTAACTCTTCGATCGCAGATTCATTCTTTCGAATTTGTTGTGTTAGACCAACAACAGCTCGATCTGCCTGGAATTGGGCAAATGATGATTCAAGTGAACGACGCGCACGTTCACGTCCAAACTGGGCAATTAAGTTGATTGACATGTTGTATGACGGTGAAAATGAGGAACGCAATGGATATGTTCGAGTAGATGCCAAACCTGCAGCTGATGCTGAATCAACAGTTGGCGACCATTGGATTACCGCGTTTCCCTCGATGTCGATCCCGCGTCGACCTGCACGCCCCGTTAGCTGGGTGTACTCCCCTGGTGTTATAGGAACATGAGCTTCACCGTTGAACTTAACAAGCTTTTCCAAGACAACGGTTCGAGCTGGCATATTGATTCCCAAAGCCAAAGTTTCAGTTGCAAAAACCGCCTTGACTAAGCCACGCTGAAATAAATCTTCGACCGCACCCTTAAAACTTGGGAGCAAACCAGCATGGTGGGCGGCAATTCCACGTTCCAATGCCGTTAGCCACTCTTTAAAGTTGAGTACTTCGAGATCTTCTTCAGCGATGTTTTGCGTATAGCGAAGGGCTGTGCGTTTAATCTCTTCGCGCTCCTCCGGTGAAGTTAGTCGGAGACCAGCGTGCAGGCACTGTTTCACTGCTGCATCGCAGCCTATGCGAGAGAAAATAAAAGTAATCGCTGGCAACAAGCTCTCACCTTGAAGCTTTTCTATTATGTCTGCGCGGGACATGCGATCACTTTGTTCAGCAAAACGTCCTCTGCGATTTCTGCCCAGAGATGCTCGCCTGGTCATTTCACGTTCACGGGTTAACACCTCGGGATTGACTCTTCCCGGTGCATCAAAAAGATCTAGCAAGCGATTTCCGATTAATACATGCTGAAAAAGTGGGATAGGACGGATCTCACTAACTATTACTTCTGTCTCGCCTCGGACCTCACCGAGCCATTCTCCGAACTCTTCTGCATTTGAAACAGTTGCAGAAAGTGAAATTACTTGGACGCTCTCCATCAAGTGGATAAGAACCTCTTCCCACACCGCTCCACGGAACTTATCTGCAAGGTAATGAACCTCATCCATAACAACGCAGCCCAAATTGGCCAGTGTGTTGGAACCTGCATACAACATGTTTCTCAGCACTTCTGTGGTCATAACTAGAATTTCAGCCTCACCATTGATACTGGTGTCACCTGTGAGTAAGCCAACACGATCTTCTCCAAATTTTGCTACGAACTCGGAGTACTTTTGATTCGAAAGCGCCTTAATGGGGGTGGTGTAGAAACACTTTTTTCCAGCTTGTAGGGCGTAGTAAGCGGCGAATTCACCAACAACAGTTTTACCTGCTCCGGTAGGTGCAGCAACTAGAACCCCTTTACCTTCTTCAACGGCGTGACAGGCGATAATTTGGAATGGATCAAACTCGAACTCAAAGGTCTGTACAAACTCAGTAGTTATTGGATGCTGACCCCGCGACTTAGCTGCTGCGTATCGCTCTGCCGGCGTCGTCATGCGACCCACGTGTGTGCGGCATCATGTATGCATTCAGCAGAGATAGGTAGTTGTCCAATACGTTCACCATCTGCATAGGCGATTGCTTTTGACTCAATAGCCACATTTCTACTTCGGACTATTTCAACCGCCGGGTGTGAGATATGAGTGCCTGCGAAGACTTGAGGAAACACCTTGATAAATTCAATCTTTGAGATGGGGTGTAGAACCATGACATCAAAAAGACCATCAACAAGATTGGCGTTCGGGCAAACCAGCATGCCAGCACCATATGACCTGCCGTTTGCCACTGCGATCAGCATCGCCTCAGTCGAAATCGTTCGGTCATCTAGCGTGATCTCGTAATGGCGGGGCTTGAAACGTGGAAGCTCTATAGCTATTGCCGCGTTGTACTTCATGGGCCCCTTTGGCCATCGCATGATGTTAGCTTTTTCATTCACAATTGAATCAAAACCTGTGGATAAAATTGCACCAAACCATTCACCGTCAACTAGACCAAGATCAATTGCTGACGGCGCAGTTGTGGTAACTCGTTCTAGTTGTGCGTCAATCTCTTCCACACTCCAACCGAGAGTACGTACAAAATCATTCCCCGTTCCCGCCGGAATTATTGCAAATGGGATCTGGGAGGGAACGACTAACTGCAAAATAATGTGCATTAATCCATCACCGCCGACAGCAATAACCCCTGAGCAATCAGGATTCTTTTCGATAAAAGTCTTGAGATGATCGTTGAGTGCAATAGATGAGTTTCCGGTGACTATTGTGTAATCAATTTTATGTGTATTCAAAAAGCCCGCTACGTAGGTTCCTATCGTGGTACCTCGACCCTGTCCTGAAACTGGATTGATAACTAACGCCCACATAGGCTGACCTTATCGGCTAATCCTGGATAGGTGTTGGTGCCTCAATCGCCTTAGAGCCAGTTTCGATTAATTCTTGTTTCTTGTCACGGCGTTTGTCGACCAGTATCGCTATCCCACCGGCCATGAAGTAAAGAACGATCAACGGCGCAGATAAAAGAACCATACTTAAGGGATCTGCAGTGGGTGAAAAGGCTGCCACGACAAGAAAAATTCCAAAGACCCACACTCGCCATGGTCTAAGAATCGTTTTGCCACGGAGGAAACCAATCAGGTTGAAGGTCAACAAGAATATTGGAAGTTCAAACGCCAAACCAACCAAAAGAATTAGTCGTAGTACAAAGTCTAGATAATCATCGAACCTAACCAAGTTACTAATTGAATTTGGCGTAAAGCCGAATAGCGCTTTAATAGCAACCGGAAGAATCAAATACCCTAATGTCGCGCCCATTGCGAAAAACGGTGTTGCTGCAACAACAAAGAGAACGCTTGTCCGCTTCTCTTTTCTATGCAGCGCTGGCGCAATAAATGCCCACAGCTGATAAAGCCAGAAAGGTGCTGACACGATGACGCCAGCAAGAAGTGCGACTTTGATTTGCAGGTCAAGTGGGCCCAAAACACCACTGATATACAACGCACCGCAACTAGCCGAACCTGATTGTTGAGCTGCTTTGAGATCACACACAGGCTTAGCCAAGGTTGTGATGATTGGATTGTAGAAATACCACCCACCACCAAAAGCAATTAAGACAGCAATTGCAGAACGAAGAACTCTTTTTCGTAATTCGCGTAAGTGGTCGAGCAGTGGCATCCGTGCTTCATTTGCCGGTGCCATAATTTACTTCTCTGTTTTGTCGTTTTCTTCTATCACGCCGTCATCAGCTTTCATTTCCTTCATTTCGCTCTTGAAGATTCTCATAGAACGACCGAGTGAACGAGCAGAGTCAGGCAAGCGCTTAGCGCCAAACAGAACGAGGACAACAATTAAAAGAATAACAATCTCTCTTGGACCTAAATTCATAGTACCTACTCCTTGGCTAATGATTAATCTAAGGCTACACCAGAGCCTTGGGAGTGAAAAGTGGGAATTACGCCTCTTTGTAACGTTTAAGCATCAGTTGAGCCTTTTTCGCCACTTCTACGCGAATGTCGACAGGGGAATTCAGAACTACCGCACCGCCAGAGGCCATCACAGATCTTTCGATCCACTGACGCGAATATGAGGAAAGGTGAATCTCTTCCCCGGTTGGCATATCAGAAATGGCAAAACGTTCGGCCACATCTCGTGACGGCTGCTTTCCTGTAATCGAAAAAGTGATTTTTTCTGCGTCGATTTTTTGTACCACAAAATCTGCAGGCACTGGAGATGGTGCGGCCGTTTCTATCCGATCGATTCGAAACTCTCGATAGTCATTAGCGGTGAAGCAGTATGCCCGCATGTATTGATGATTATCAGATTCATATAGGTCAACCGGCATAACCGATCTATCAGATACCTGATCCTTATATAGCGAGTGATATCGAATCTGTAGTCCTGTATGTGATTGCACAGCTTCCGAAATCGTTGTTGACACAGCACCTGATGTCGCGGCTACCACAGAAAGTTTAACCGGAACATCCAAAAGCTTTGCTAAGCGCTCTTTCAACGATTCGACCGTAGCGAACAGATCAAGTCGATCCTCTGGCAAGGAAGAGGCAACTAGATCAAGGCCTAACAGCAACGCAACGCCTTCTTGGAAAGTAATCGTTCTTGGCTTTGAGAGTGTGGATGCGTTTCTAATAGTCACATAACCAGACTCAAATTCAAGATCCATTAACTCAAGCGGTGTATACCCGGGTAACCCACACATCCATAACGTCATTAGATCAGCGCTCAATTGGGTTGGTGTCACCTCAAAGTGGTTAGCTAACTCTTTCAGAGCTATACCTTGATGTGTATTTAGATAAGGGACCAGATCCAGCAAGCGAGCGGTGCGCAGAAGCGGCGCAGAGACATTTTTACTCATGATTGATCAACAATGCTTGCAGCTGTTCGACGATGTTTTCCCGTAATTCAGAAGGCTCATGAACAAACACATCTTCCCCATGCCAGAGAATTTGTGCCGTGAGATATTCGATGGAAAGAATCGGGACTCTTATCTGGTCCCACTCCCCTAGGTCCTTGAGCGATGTCGCAAGAGCACGTAGAGCGTGTCCCTTGCCTTTTCTCACATCAATAATGGCAGAGGATGTGGTGGAGGTTGAATCAATCTGGTCAAGCTCAAACTCAGAGGGAAACTCAAAAGCATCTTTATTTTTCTTTACAGTGATCGAACCTATTACACGATCTAATCTAAATGTGCGGACCTCTTGAACATCATGATCGACACCGGATACATACCAAAGCCCAGCTTTATTGGATAACGCAATAGGAACGATTGTTCGTTCTTCCGTGAGTAAATTCGTTGACAGATAATCAAATATCAAGAAATCTGAAGTTCCTATCGCTCCCGTTATTGTTTCGAGATCTTTTGAACTGTTTGAAAGTTTCGGAGAAAGCCCTGGAATATCTATTGGATCAGCTGGAACGCCAATGGAGCTAAGTTTAAGGATCGCACTTTGTGTTGCATCAGCAAATGCTGCCCCTTGCCAGGCATCTGCGGCTAGCGAGAGCAGAGAAATTTCAGTTGGCGTAATCTCACCTAGATTTAGTTGATAAATTTCCGACTTAATTCGATATCCCGCTTCATCGTTAAAAAGAGGATCAAAACTCCCCACGTCAATTGAGATGCCAAGTGATCGAAGATCATCCTTATCTCGCTCAAACATACGTTCTTTTGTTTCCGCACTACCTTCATAGCCCTCAACTGTTCTAAAAATTTCGGACTTAGTCAGGTATCTCTTTGTTGCCAACAACGCGATGGTGAGATTGATTAATCGTTCAATCTTCCGAGACACCGTAAGCGCCCTTCGCGGGACGTCGACGACGAGCAAGTACTTCAACGCCAGGTGCCATGCGACGGCTCTGAATCAAAAATCCTGTGTGTCCGATCATTCGCTGCTGTGGACGTACCGCTAAACCTTCATGGTGCCAACCTCGCACCATAGTTTCAGAGCTCTCTGGCTCAGTAAATCGGCCATCTTCTTTCAGCGCCTCGGCGGTTGCAGATAGTTGTGTAGTGGTTGCAACGTAGGCCAAGAAGACTCCACCTGGGCGCAGGGATCTGGCAGCAATATCAACACACTCCCATGGAGCCAGCATGTCTAGAACGACTCGATCATATTCAGAATCAAAATCTTGATCTTGTAAATCTCCCACTACCAAACTCCAGTTATCAGGTGCTGCCTCAAAGTATGCATTTACATTGGAGCGTGCGTTCTCTGCAAAATCTGCTCTGCGCTCAACTGAATGAACCTTTCCCGTTGGACCAGTTGCTCGCAGTAGAGAAATTGTTAGAGCACCACTGCCAACTCCAGCTTCGAGAACTCGGGAGCCGGGATAGATATCTGCTACTCCAATAATCATCGCAGCATCTTTTGGATAAACGATCGTTGCACCACGAGGCATTGTTAAAACGTAATCTGCTAACAAGGGCTTAAATGCTGTGAACTTTAAACCAGCAGTGGTGCTAACAACTGAGCCTTCAGGCATTCCAATCAGTTCATCGTGGGTAATCCAACCCTTATGTGTGTGCCACTCTTTTCCGGGCGTGATCGTAAAGCTGTAGAGCTTGCCCTTTGGATCGGTCAATTGAATGCGATCACCGGCTCCGAAATACCCACGATTAGACACGAGAGCATCTTAGGCGAAATTATTACGCTAAGTACGAGTATCTTCAGCCAGGTGAGTAACGAACAGTCTTTGCGTCTATCACCCAGTGCGGTCAGTGAGTATGAGAACTGCCCGCAGCAATATAAGTACCGCAAGATCGACAAGTTGCCAGAGCCTCCTTCACTAGATGCCGAACGAGGCACACTGGTGCATACCGTTCTTCAAGATCTCTTCGAAATCCCAGCTGCTGGGCGAAGTGTTGAGTCTGCGATCGAGCTATTGCCATCACGATGGAGCGCCCAATTGGCGGACAAGCCAGCGCTTATGGAGATGGTTACTAATGAAAAGGAATGGTTGGATCGCGCTTCGGCATTACTAAAGACCTATTTCACATTGGAAAATCCAACTACTTTTGAAGCAACACATCGTGAAATGCATTTAGAAAATGATTTCGATACAAACATCTACTTGCACGGATACGTCGATCGTTTAGATGTTGCCCCCACTGGCGAAGTAAGAATTGTCGATTACAAAACAGGCAAAGCCCCAAAGCCTGGATGGGAAGAAAAGGCACTCTTTCAACTCCGCGTATATGCCCTGTTGTACTGGAAGAACAATGGAGTGCTCCCCCGACTCTTGCAGTTGATCTATCTAGGTGATGGAAAAATGGTGAAGAGCAATCCGACTATGGCCGAACTTGAAGCCACCGAAAAGGTTCTGCGTCGCGTAGCCAAAGACATTTTCATCTCCATTGAAAAAGAGTATTGGCCGCCGAAAACTTCACGTTTGTGTGATTGGTGCTACTTTAAAAGTATTTGTCCTGCACATAACAGCTAAATCACAGATCCGAAATCTGCTGATAGCTCTGCCAGCTTTGCGTATGAAAGTTGCTCTAGAGATTTAATCACTCGCACTCGTTCAGATTCATCGATCGAAACAAGATGTGGAACCCCGATTAGATATGCACCACTTGCAATAGCCGCATTCATACCAGTTAGAGAGTCTTCAAAGATGAGGCAATTTCCTATAACTAAATCACTCATTGCTGCAGCTTTTAGATAACACTCTGGATCTGGCTTTGTTTTCGTTACATCATCTGCGCTAATTGAGAATGGAAACAAAGTGTGTCCCAAGTTATCCAATACAGCGTCAACAATAATTCTTGGACTGGCTGACACCAAGGCAGTTTTAATGCCATGGGATTGGAGTTCTTCAACCAACTCGAGTGCCCCAGGCATGGTGGGCGTATTCCCACGCATTCTCGCCACTTGAGCGTCTATAAGAGTTTGCGTGAAGTATTGCGGTGACTCTTGCTGCCCGCACTTATCAAACATGTATTGACCTACTTTAGTAAGAGGACCGCCAAGACATTCCACCTGATCTTGTTCGAGCCATGTGTAGCCAAACCGAGCGGTAACTTCGACTTCGGATAGAAACCATTCCGGCTCAGAGTCAACCATGAGGCCATCCATATCAAAGAAGACTGCATCGAAGAATTTACTCATGTAGAAATATTAATTGGCGTTGAAATATTTTGCTTCGGGATGATGAACAACAATCGCCGATGTTGATTGCTCCGGATGTAGTTGGAATTCTTCTGATAATTCAACACCAATACGCGTGGGATCTAATAACTCACATAGTTGTACTTGTTGTTCTAGATCTGGACAGGCTGGATATCCAAATGAGTAACGAGATCCTCGATAACCTTGATCCAATATTCCTTGAAGATCAGCCGAATCTTCAGATCTGACTTCGAGTTCCTCTCTCATACGAGCGTGCCAGTGCTCGGCAAGGGCTTCAGTTAACTGAACAGATAGACCATGAAGCTCCAGATATTCACGATAATTATTATCAGCAAACAATGTAGCTGCCGCTTCACTGACTGCAGACCCCATTGTTACAACATGGAAAGCGACCACATCAGTTTTGCCTGACTCCTTAGATGAAAAGAAATCACTAATGCACAGGCGACGATCACGACTCTGACGTGGGAATGAGAAACGAGTTCGCTCTTTGCCTTTGTCAGCACCTTCGTGATGCACAATTACCAGGTCATTGCCTTCGCTATAGCAAGGGAAGTATCCATATACAACGGCAGCGTTTAACCAACCCTTTGATTGGACCTCATTGATGAGCGCGCGTAGACGGGGACGGCCTTCCTGCTCAACCATAGTTTCGTACTCACCACGGTTTCCTTTTAGACCCCACTGTCCAACAAAGAGTGCACGCTCATCCAACATTCCTGCGTAATCAGATAGTTGAATTCCTTTGATGATCCGTGAGCCAAAAAATGGCGGATTAGGAATTGAATTATCCGAGGCAACATTGCTTCGTCGCGTATCGATTGGAACCTCTTCTGTTTTAATTCTGGTGTTTGCCACTCGGCGTTCACGTAGGGCAGGCAAGGCAGCGCCCTCATCTCCACGTTTAATAGCCATGATTGAGTCCATCAAACGCAAACCTTCAAATGCATCTCGTGCGTAACGAACTTGACCAGGGAAAATCGCTGCGAGATCTTGTTCAACGTAGGCTCGAGTCAACGCAGCTCCACCTAAAACGATCGGCCATCGTTGATCTAAACCTCGCGCAGTTAATTCTTCAAGGTTTTCCTTCATAATCACTGTTGACTTAACAAGTAGACCACTCATCCCTATTGCATCAGCATTACTCTCTGTTGCCCCATCAATAATCTGATTGATCGTCTGTTTAATACCGATGTTCACAACCCGGTATCCGTTGTTAGTCAAAATAATATCAACGAGGTTTTTCCCAATGTCATGCACATCTCCGCGAACCGTCGCTAAGAGCATCGTGCCGCGACCATCATCGCCAGTTTTCTCCATAAATGGTTCAAGCATTGCTACTGCAGTTTTCATTACCTCAGCGCTTTGTAGGACGAAAGGTAGCTGCATTTCTCCCTTACCGAAAAGCTCTCCCACAATTTTCATTCCCTCAAGCAAGTGGGAATTTATGATTTCAAGGGGCGGCGTACCCTGAGCCATAGCTTCCTTGAGGTCAACGTCTAGACCTACTTTTTCACCGTCAATGATGCGACGCTGTAAACGGTCAAACAGAGGCAATGCAGCAAGGGCTTCAGCACGCGCATTCTTGCTGGTTGCTAGTTCTACTCCATCAAATAATTGCAAGAACTCTTGTAGTGGATCGTATGTACATTCATCTCTATCAAAGGTTCTGCGGTCATAAACCAGATCCAAAGCAACCTGCTTTTGACGCTCATCTATTCGTGCCATAGGTGTGATCTTTGAAGGATGAACGATCGCCGAATCAAGTCCGGCTAGTACACACTCATTTAAGAAAACAGAGTTCAAAACAACGCGTGCTGCAGGGTTTAAACCGAAGGAAACATTGCTCACACCAAGTGTTGTTTGCACCTCTGGGAACTCAAGTTTTAAGCGCTTAATCGCTTCAATAGTTTCTATTCCATCCTTGCGAGTCTCTTCCTGACCCGTTGCAATAGGAAATGTCAGGCAATCAATTAAAATATCGCCGATATTCATTCCCCAGTTGTCATGGAGATCATTGATCAATCGCCGAGCCACCCGCAATTTCCATTCAGCATTCCGCGCCTGGCCCTCTTCATCAATTGTTAGAGCAACAACACTTGCGCCGTGCTCCTTTACTAAGGGCATAATTTTTGCAAAACGAGATGTTGGACCATCTCCATCTTCATAATTTACAGAGTTAATTACGCATCGTCCGCCGAGGTGTTCCAATCCAGCCTTTAATACATTCGGCTCTGTTGAATCAAGGACGATTGGTAATGTGCTGGATGTTGCAAAGCGTGAAGCGATCTGGCTCATATCTGCAGCGCCATCTCGACCGACATAATCAACTGATAAGTCCAGCATGTGTGCACCATCTCGAATCTGGTCGCGCGCAATCTCTACACACTTTTCCCAATCCTCAGCTAGCAATGCATCGCGAAATGCCCGTGAACCATTGGCATTCGTTCGCTCACCGATCGCCAAGTAAGTCTTATCTTGTCGAAACGGTACATATTGGTAGAGAGATGAAGCACCAGGATCAAGTGCTGGCACACGCTCTGAAATTTTTCTCGAACTCAACTTTGCGACTACCGATGCCATGTGTGCAGGTGTTGTTCCACAACATCCACCAACTAAGGAAATACCGTAATCAGTAACGAATCCATCCAGTGCAGTTGCTAACTCTTCTGGCTTAAGTGGATACGACGCCCCATTGGGACCTAGTTGAGGCAATCCCGCATTCGGCATTACCGAAATTGCGATCTTTGCATTCTTGCTCAAGTAACGAAGATGTTCGGACATCTCTGCAGGTCCAGTCGCACAGTTCAAACCGATTAGATCGACACCCATAGGTTCAAGTGCATTGAGCGCTGCTCCGATTTCAGAACCCATCAACATTGTTCCGGTGATTTCAACTGTTACCTGAGCTATTAAAACAATGTCTCGTGCTGCTTCATTTATCGCTTCTCGGCAACCATTCACTGCAGCTTTTACTTGCAACAAATCTTGCGATGTTTCAACAAGCAACGCATCGCAACCGGAGTCGGCCAAACCCTTAGCAGCTGTGTAGTAGGCGACCTTAAGGTTTTCATATGTTGTGTGGCCAAGACTTGGTAATTTCGTTCCGGGTCCAAGCGAGCCCAATACAAAGCGTGGCTTTTCAGGTGTTGAGAACGAATCGGCGGCCTCACGAGCGATCCTTCCACCAGCAAAAGCTAATTCGTAAATTCGATCTTCAATTCCGTAGTCGGCTAAGTTAGACCAGTTGGCACCGAAGGTATTTGTTTCGATTGCATCAACACCCGCAGCCAGATATTCGTCATGGACTGAACGAACGATGTCCGGACGGCTTACGTTGAGGACCTCGTTACAGCCTTCGTGATTTTCGAAGTCTGCAAGGGAGGGATTGGCCGCTTGAAGCATTGTTCCCATAGCCCCATCGGCGATTACTACCCGCTCAGAAAGGGTACGCCGCAGCAGACCATCAGCTTTTTTCGGCGTGTTCATCTGTCGAAGGTTACCGTAAGGTTGCTTTCGTGGAGATTCATAACATACCGCTGCTACGCGACCCGGTAATGATCGTTGCCTTTACTGGCTGGAATGATGCTGCTGAAGGTGCGTCAGGTGCTTTAGAGCACTTGCTATCGGCTTGGCGAGAAAAAGATGACGATGTTGTGCCTCAGTTGATTGCCGATGTTGAAGCTGAAGAGTTCTATGACTTTCAAGTCAACCGACCTCAAGTTTCTATCGATGATTCATCTATAAGAAGCATCACATGGCCCGTTACTCAAGTTTTCGGATTAGTTATCCCATTGATGAAACGCGACCTTGTAATAGTGACAGGTGTTGAACCATCGATGCGTTGGAAGAGATTTACATCAGATCTTTTGGACCTGGCTGATGATCTAGAGGTCTCACTAGTGGTGACTCTTGGTTCGCTACTTGCAGACTCTCCACACACACGTCCCATCACAGTTACGGGGACTGCTTCACATCCAAATATCGCAGATCGACTAGGGGTCTCTGTTTCAAAGTATGAGGGACCAACAGGAATTCTGGGAATCATTCAAGATGGATGTATGCGTCGTGGCATTGATGCAATTTCCTTGTGGGCAGCGGTTCCTCACTATGCTTCCAACTCACCATCACCTAAGGCTTCGCTAGCGCTTATAAATTCGCTCGAAGACTTTCTAGATGTATCTATTCCTGTGGGATCCTTGCACATTGATTCGGATGAGTGGGAAAAATCTGTTGATGATCTGGCTGCAGAAGATACCGATGTTGCTGATTACGTTAAAGCATTAGAAGAAAGTAAAGATGCTGCCGAACTCCCAGATGTATCTGGTGATCTAATAGCTAAAGAATTTGAAAGATATCTACGCCGACAAAGCGAAAACTAAAGCTTAATTCCAAGCAAGGTATCCAAAGCCTGAGCTAGGGAATCCGCCTCTCCCCCGGTGTCACCAGATTGCGTCAATTGAACCCATGCGTTTATGGCTTCTATGACGGAGTGCGTATCCAAATCATCAGCTAAGAACGTAACTATTCGCTCGATGAGATCCTTGGTCGGTGCAACATCGTTTTGGGAGACGGCAGAGCGCAGTGCGACCATCTCTTTCTCAGATGTAACCAGAAGTTCATCTGTCCACATTCGATCTGTTCGGTAGTGGTTTTTCATGAGTGCCCAACGAATGGCCATGGGATCTCGACCATCTGCTACCAATCTAGAGACAAAGACTAAATTTCCCTTGCTCTTACTCATTTTTTCACCATCTAGTCCGATCATTCCAGCGTGGACATAGGTATGAGCTAAAGGCTTTCCTGAAAGAACTTGAGCTTGTGAAGCACACATTTCATGATGCGGAAAAATCAAATCTGATCCACCGCCTTGAATATCAATCAGTGATTCTTCATCTGCTGAAGGAGCTAAGTACTTAATTGCTATCGCGGTGCATTCGATGTGCCACCCAGGTCGGCCGACACCAAATGGTGAAGGCCAGCCGGGTTCATTAGGTCGTTGTGACATCCACACCAAGCAGTCAAGCGGATCAGACTTTCCCACGCGATCTGGGTCTCCCCCACGTTCTGAAAATATTTGCAGCATCTGCTTTTGGGAAAGATGAGAACGTTGACCAAAGTTTCTATCCTCATGTACTTTGAAGTACAGATCATTGTCCACTTTATAGATGCTCTCTTTACGGACAAGCTCTTCAATAGCGGCTGTAACTAGAGGAATTCCATCAACAGCACCTATGTAATCAGCCGGAGGAATCACGCGTAAGTTGACCATGTCTCCCCGGAAAAGATCGATTTGTTTGTGTGCTAATTCTGTCCAATCAATTCCATCGCGCTTTGCACGCTCCAACAGTGGATCATCAATGTCGGTAATGTTTTGAACATAGCGAACTTCCGAACCACTAGCTCGCAGGTAGCGATTGATGAGATCGAAGGTTAAATAGGTAGCTGCATGACCAAGATGAGTTGCATCATAAGGAGTAATTCCACAGACATACATCCGATACAAAGGTTTAGGCGGTACTAATTCCTTTCTGCCAGAGGCAGAGTTAGTGAGTTGCAATGCAGGGAATTTGAGCACCGGATCCATTGACGGGATTACAACGTCAGTCCACGATCTCATGTCTCTATCGTATTCGTAATTTAAAAGGCCGGCCACGGGACTGCGGGCCAGTCCGGATTAGGCAGAGGAAAAGATCCAGCGGCTACAAGATCTGCAATTCTGCGCGCAGTCTCTTGAATTTCTACTTGCGTAAGCAACGGTGCCAGCATGTGCCCTAGTTTCCCTGACATCTCTGACTGAGCTCTTTTCAGTAAATCTACTTCCTCCGGTGTAAATGGTTCATCAGCCCATTGCCACAAAACGGTGCGCAATTTATCCTCAGCATGAAATGTGACGCCATGGTCGCATCCAAACAAACTTTCATTATCTTCCGGCAATAGGTGACCAATCTTTCGATCAGTGTTATTGATGATGGCATCAAATAGAGCCATGGATCGTAGCTTGGGATGGTCGGAAGCAAAGAACTTTGATAGATCAATACTTTCATCGATGTCAATCCACTGTTGCACCATGCCCAAGCCGTAAGGACCATCACGCAGAATCGTTAAAGGAACTAAGTCAAAACCCAAATGATGACTGACTAAATAAGCCGCATACTCTCGATGTGCTAAACAGCCATCTGAAAAATCCCATAATGGACGCTCGCCGGCTATTGGTTTGTAGATACAAACCATCGCTTGGTCTTCAAAGGTTGCAGTTGCGTAAAGGGTTGCATTGGATGCATCGACCAAGCGACCCGTCACATGAAGTTGCCCATTAGTTAAGGTCAGTAACTTATCGTCTGTAACCATTTGCCCTCGGACATAGATGACCACGAGGATCTATTGGAATACCGCAGAAAGGACAAGGCAAACGTCCGGCATTTACTACCGCCTTAGATCGCAAGGAAAACGCTGCAGCCATAGCAGGTGTGATGTTGATTTCGACAACTTCACCTTCGGCATCTTCATCATCTTCTAGCTCAAATAGTTGTATGCAAATCAACTGAGTTGCTTCATCCCAGGCTAGTGACATTGCACCGATTTGAAATTCAGCATCTATTGGAGACTCCAAAGGTGCGTCATCCTTAGGTAATTTTTCAATGTTCATCAGTGGGCTAGATTTACGAATTTCGGCGATCATTACATCTAACCGTGCATAGATCGCCTGAACCTGTGCTTTTTCAACTGCGACAGAAATCAGGCGGGTAGAGACGCGGATCTGTAGATAGAAAGCACGCTCCCCTGGCTCCCCAACTGTCCCAGCTATGAACCGATCGGGTTGCGTAAATTCATACTTCATCGCCCAGACCCGCCACCTAACAAATTTTTTGCTCTCTTAGGTGCAACAAGCAGCTCTGTTACTACCGAGCGTGAATCATTGAGAAGTAAAACCCGGGGCTTTGTTGATGAGTAATCTAAAATCGAAACTGATGCAGGATCGATAACAACTCTTTGGAACTCATCTAAATGCATACCAAGTGCTGATGCAACTATGGACTTGATGACATCGCCATGGCTGACAATTACAGCCGCACCCTTCGTTGTACTCGCAACGGCTTCATGAACAGATTTCATAGCTCGGGATTGCATCTGTGCAATACCTTCACCCTTGGGAAAGTACATTCGACTGGGAGACTCTTGAACTATTTTCCAGAGTTTGTTTTTGCTCAAAACGGCTAGTTTCTTGCCACTCCAACTCCCATAATCTACTTCTGTAAGTTCTTGGTCGATAATGGGTTCAAATTTCGGATTATTTGGCAACACAATGGAATTTATCCAGGGCGAAATAGTTTCAAAACATCTTTCCATCGGACTAATTCTCAAAGTGGAGACAGGAAATTTTCCTAATCGAACAGCCAAATGCTCAGATTGTTCCAGTCCTTTTTCGGTCAGGTGCACATTAGGTAAGCGTCCTGAAAGTATTCCGGCAGCATTGGCTTCTGAATGTGCATGTCTGATCAAAACCAATCGCATAAATCAAAGGCTATCGCAGCTTTTCACTCTTGCTATTGCTAAGGTCGGCCCATGGAAAAGCGCAGAGCAGGTACCAGTGGCCTAGCCCTTTCGCGCTTAGGCCTTGGGACGATGACATGGGGTCGGGATACCGATGAAATCGAGGCTGCCGATCAATGCCGCGCCTACCTAGATGCAGGTGGCAACTTCATAGATACCGCTTCCACATATGGAGATGGCGACAGTGAGCGAGTAATAGGCGGCCTTATTGGAACCCTTTTTAATCGTGATGAAGTAATTATTGCTACCAAAGCTGGAATTGGATTTTCAGATGGTGTTCGAAGGATTGATGCTTCACGACACTCACTCATCGCAGAGCTAGATCGATCACTCTCGCGTCTTGGTTCTGATTTTGTAGATATTTGGCAGATTCATGCCTGGGATGATGCAACTCCATTAGATGACACCTTGTCGGCGTTGGACTATGCCTACACAACGGGAAGAGCCCGATACGTTGGAATTAGTAATTACTCAGGGTGGCAGATAGCCCGAGCCGCCACAAAGCAGCAATCCAATTCAATGAAAGCGCCGCTGACAACAGTGCAATACGAATACTCATTGCTCAATCGCGAGGTCGAAATAGAAGTGTTAGATGCAGCGCAGGAATGCGGTGTTGGATTTCTAGCATGGGCGCCATTAGCTAGAGGTGTCTTAACCGGCAAGTATCGAAAAGGTGTTCCCAGTGACTCACGAGGAGCTGCGCCACACTTTGCAAAACATATTGAGCCCTATCTAGATAGCCGATCTGCACGAATAGTCGAGGCGGTTGCAGTTGCAGCTGAAGGTTTGGGTTACTCACCCTTAGAGGTTGCACTTGCGTGGGTGCGAGATGCACCTGGCGTGACCACATCTCTTATTGGGGCAAGAACCGGGGCGCAACTGCGAGGCGTGCTTAAGAGTGAAGAGATTTCATTGCCAGAAATCGTCCGCAATGCCCTCAACGATGTCAGTGCTTAAGCGTTTTCTAGAAAATCTTTAAGAACGCGTGCACCAAAGGTAAGCCCCTCTACCGGCACTCGTTCATCAACACCATGGAACATGGCCATGAAATCAAAGTCGGCATCTAGTTTCAATGGTGAGAATCCATAACCGATAATCCCGAGATCCGCCAAAGCCTTATTATCTGTTCCACCGCTCATCAGATAGGGAACCGGGATAGCCACGGCATCTTCCTTGATCAGAGCATTACACATCGCTTCAACCAAGTCGCCTTCAAAAGGCGCTTCCAAGGCCTTATCGCGAGTGATGGTTTCCACCGTCACATGTTCGCCAATCAATGTTTTTATTGTTTCGTTCAGTTCATCTTCAAAACCTGGGATGAAACGACCGTCAATAACAGCAGTTGCTGAACCAGGGATTACATTTGCTTTATAGCCTGCCTCCAACATTGTTGGATTAGCAGTGTTCTGAAGTGTTGCACCGATCATTCTTGTTGCAAATCCAATTTCCTTAAGAAGAGGTCGAAGATCTGCCTCGTTGTATGGCTTTCCTGTCTCATCAGCGATTCGTTTAAAAAAGGCTTTCACAGTCTTGCTGTAGCGCTGTGGCCACTGAAACTGACCAATCTTTACAACAGCTTCAGCCAAGCGGGTTACTGCATTTTCACCGTTCATCATCGAACCATGTGCGGCACGACCATGCGCCGTTAGTCGCATCCAATGGATTCCCTTTTCTGCTGTTTCAATCAGATACAAACGCTTTCCGCCAGCAACTGTCACTGAAAAGCCGCCAACCTCTGAAACTGCTTCCGTGCAACCTGCAAAAACTTCTGGATGATTCTTTACCATGTAATGAGAACCAAAATTGCTTCCTGCTTCTTCATCTGCAAAAAATGCCAAAACAATGTCGCGCTGTGGAACATATCCAGTACGAGCCCAGTCTCGAACGGTCGCAAGGATCATCGCATCCATATTCTTCATATCGACCGCACCTCGACCCCAAATAAAGCCATCCTTTATTTCTGCAGAAAATGGATCTACGGACCAATCGGCTGCATTAACTGGGACAACATCTAAATGACCATGAACAACTAATCCAGGTCGATCTGGATTTGAACCTTTTATGCGTGCGATTACATTGCAACGACCAGGTGCTGACTCATAGGTTTTTGACTCAATGCCAACTTCACTTAGCAACTTAGCAACATGAGCAGCGACATCCTTTTCATCGCCTTTCCCATCACCAAAATTAACGCTAGGAATTCTGATTAACTCTTGGCAAATACGGATGGCTTCGAGTTCAAGTTCTGAGTGTGTCGCAGTGGTCATTTCGCTATTCTCGCACCCAATTGCTATTCTTTCCGAACACTTAGTCCGGGTGGCGGAATTGGCAGACGCGCTAGCTTGAGGTGTTAGTTCCCGCAAGGGATTAGGGGTTCAAGTCCCCTCTCGGACACATGAAAATCGAAGAGGCCTTGTCCCTCATCCGCGAAATTCCTGATTACCCAAAACCGGGAATCAGATTTCAGGACATCACACCGCTTCTGGCACATGGCGAAGCGTTTGTTGCCATTACTGAGAAGTTTGCAAGCTTTGCCGATTCATCAACTCTCGTAGCAGGTATCGAAGCCCGAGGATTCATATTTGCCTCAGCGGTTGCTAATCAACTACGCACTGGATTTATTCCCATTCGCAAGGCGGGAAAACTCCCACACCTCACAATTTCAGAGAGCTATGGGCTCGAATACGGCACCGATACTTTGGAAGTACATGTTGATGCCCTAACAAAGGGAGCGCGAGTATTACTGATTGATGATGTATTAGCAACAGGCGGAACCATCGGAGCGGCAATCGAGTTGATGCATCGATTAGGCGGTGAAGTTATACATGTTTTGGCCTTACTAGAGATTGATGGTTTGCCAGGTAGGGCGACACTTGCTTCTAAATATCCAAATATTCCTATCACTTCGCTGGTAGTTTCCTAGAGGTGCGCATACTTCAAATTCAAGGTTTGCGAGCCTTAGCCGCTCTCCTTGTAACTATTTTCCATGCCAGATTGGTCCCCGGCGGTTTCATCGGCGTAGATATTTTCTACGTGATTTCTGGATATCTAATTACTGGCTTGATCCTTCGGGAGATCGAAAATACTGGCACATTAAATCTTCAGAATTTTTATCAGAGACGCATAAAAAGATTACTTCCAACCTCAGTTTTTGTCCTTTTTGTAACAGCAATTGTGGGGATGTTTGTACTGCCTGCAATAACAAGGGATGCGCTTGGACGAGATCTCTTTGCTGCCGCAACTTATATTTCTAATTATTTATTTGCGTGGTGGCAAAATGATTACCAGAATCTAAATGCCACTCCTTCCCCCTTCATTCACTATTGGTCACTCGCCGTTGAAGAACAGTTCTATATTGTGTGGCCTATCTTCATTCTGTTTCTCTCCCGATACGGCAAACGAGCAGTCTTATACGGGGTCGCGATATCTAGCGCGCTCTCATTACTGCTCTCCATATATCAAACCCAAACATCTCCTATTTGGGCTTTCTACTCCCTGCCCACGCGAGCTTGGGAACTGGGTGTTGGCGCACTGCTACTTTTCATTCCAGATACTTTTTGGAAAAATAGATTCATACCGTGGGTGGGCCTGATTGGTATTGCGATAGCTGCGCTGAAATTCGATGAGAACACATCCTTTCCTGGTATCAACGCCGTGTTACCAGTGGGTGCAACAGCACTACTGATCGGGTCGATTGCTATTTGGCCGCGCTTGTTCAATGACGTAAGCAATAACCGAGTTTCACAGTGGCTAGGAGCGATTTCATACCCGTTGTATCTGTGGCATTGGCCAGCGTTAGTCCTGCCAAGTAGTGCACTTGGAAGACCACTTAGAATTCGTGAGCGCATATTTTGCATCCTGTTGACAATAGTCTTGGCGCACTTCACAAGTAAATATATTGAACAACCGCTCCGAAACAAGAAAGTACCTGGGAAGAAGATCTATCGTTTCTTTGCTGCAACGACAGCCCTTTCCCTCGTTGCTGGTCTCCTAATCACCTCGACCGCTTCGTCAATAATTAGCGTTAAAGGCACTGATTACAAGTTCAATCTGATTGATGTCATGGAAAAGCCTTCGGTATATGGTGATAACTGCCATTCAAATTATGGTGAAACAAAATCTGGCGACTGTACCTACGGTGATATCGACTCAAAAACAACAGTTGTTCTCTATGGTGACTCTCATGCAGCCCAATGGTTTCCAGCCTTAGAGGCGCTTGCAAATGACCGTGGATTCAAGTTGGTTTCACTAACAAAGTCAGCGTGCCCTTCTGTGGATGTCCCGCGGGCGGATCAAGGCGCATTCAAGAATGTGCATTGTGATAAATGGCGTGATGACTCCATTGCCAGAATTAAGAAATTGCGTCCAGCAGCTGTGATCATGAGTAGTTTCCAGTACTTCAATCCCCCCAGTGGTTATCCCGACGAGTACCAATGGTGGAAGGAAGGGCAAATACGTTTGCTCGATGCACTGCGTGGTTCATCAAAACACCTGATCTATATCAGTGACACACCACGGCCATTGCGAGACATTCCCAATTGCTTAGCATCTCGTGATGTGAAGTCTTGCAATACTACGGAGAAAACCCCTGTAAAAATTATCAATGGTTTCGAAAAGGTTGATCCAACACCATGGCTGTGCACAAATTATTGTCCAGCTATTCAAGATGGCTATGTTGTCTACCGTGACGCATCACATATTTCTGTTGCTGCCGCTTTGGCTCTGAAGTCACAACTTGAAGCTGCCTTGATGGCTAAGGGGCTATTTTCTTAGAGCTATGGCAGGATGCGTACTATGGCCGAGCTGATTTATTACTGCGGAACAATGGACAGTGGCAAGTCCACGCTGGCATTGCAAACGGCCCATAACCATCAAAGTCGCGGCCGAACTGGTTTGATTTTCACTAACAATGACCGCGCAGGTAGCGGAGTGATCTCCAGTCGTTTGGGCTTATCTAGTCCTGCTATAGAAGTCACACCCTCCATGGACTTGCACAAACTAGTAGTGGATCAATTATCAATGGGTGAGCGCATTGATTACATCATTTGCGATGAAGCCCAGTTCTATGAAAGCATCCAAATTGATCAGCTCGCACGAATTGTCGATGGGCTGAGCATTGACGTCTTTGCCTTCGGAATTCTGGCCGATTTTCGCACCAAACTTTTTCCTGGTTCTGCACGGCTAGTTGAACTTGCAGATCGCGTCAACACTCTTCAAGTAGAGGCCTTATGTTGGTGTGGATCGCGCGCTACGCACAATGCACGAACAGTCGGTGGCGTGATGGTCATCGAAGGTGAACAAGTAGTTGTTGGTGATGTTTCAACAGGTGCTGATGTGGCTTATGAAGTATTGTGCCGCCGTCACCATATGCGTCAGGTAACTGCGCGCGTATCCGGTGCGGCCCACACATCTTCGATCCCCCTACCCTTCAAGGAGTAATAATGAAATCTCGTGGCTACGCAGCTCTATCTGCTGGATCAACACTTGTAAGCCATGAATTTGATCGTCGGGTTCTTGGTGCTCATGATGTTGCACTTGATATTTCATACTCCGGAATCTGTCACAGCGATATTCACCAGGTGGCCGAAGAATGGGGTCCAGCGATCTTTCCCATGGTTCCAGGCCATGAGATCGCAGGAATCGTAACCTCAGTTGGCGCTTCTGTAACAAAGTTTTCAGTGGGAGACAAGATTGGCGTAGGCGTCTTTGTGGATTCATGTCGCACATGCACTAGCTGCGTTCAAGGTTTGCAGCAGTACTGTGTCGAAGGAATGACAGGAACATATAACGGACTAGAGCGAGACGGAAAAACTGTTGCACTCGGTGGCTATGCAAACAACTTTGTTATCAATCAAGACTACGCTGTAAATATTCCGGATAATCTTCCGCTCGAAGGTGTAGCGCCATTACTGTGCGCTGGAATCACGTTGTACTCCCCCATTAAGCACTGGAATGTCGGTCCAGGAATGAAGGTTGCTGTAATGGGCCTCGGCGGACTAGGGCACATGGGAGTTAAGTTCGCAGCTGCCATGGGCGCTGAAGTAACTGTCTTGTCGCACTCCCCAGCTAAGCAGGCAGATGCATTAGCCATGGGTGCCCATCACTTTGTTTCAACTAAAGACTCTAGCGCGCTGCTTCCGCTGGCCAAGTCATTTGATTTAATCCTAAACACCGTGAGTGCGGAATTAGAAATTGGTGACTATCTTAATTTACTGAGATTAGACGGCACCTTGGTTGTCATAGGACTGCCGGGCAAGCCATATCAGGTTCATGCAGGTGCCTTGCTCAACGGTCGACGCCGTATTGCAGGGTCAATGATCGGTGGGATTGCAGAGATGCAAGAGATGCTTGATTTCTGCGGAGAAAACTCAATCGTAAGTGATGTAGAAGTAATCGAAGCTTCCTACATAAATGAAGCATATAAGCGGACAGTTGCTAGCGATGTTAAGTACCGCTTTGTTATTGACGCTGCAACCTTCTGATTTTCTTATTATAGAGAATGAACTAGTAGCGCCAACACAGGTGCAATAGCAAGAGCGGGAAGAAGATTTCCTACCGCGACGTTCTTTATGTTCAGCAATCTGAAAGAGATGCAGATAAGCATTACCCCACCCACAATCGTCATCGCATCAACCTGGTAACCATCCAATATCTCACCTAAACCGAAACCGATAACCGTCCAAGTGGCTTGATAGATACCAACTGGGATGGCTGAGACAGCAACTCCCCAACCGAGCGATGTCGCAAATGCCATGGCGGCGAAAAAGTCGAGCGTACTTTTTAAAATGAGTTGATCGATTCCGGTACCCATGCCATCGCTGATACTTCCCAAAATTGCTAGGGGACCTATCGCAAAAAGTAAGGAGGCAGCAACAAAACCTTCAACAAATGGTGAGTCACTCGAAGCCTTGAACTTAATTCGCAAGCTCTCCCCTAAAGTATCTAAACGATCTTCCAACTTAAGAGCAGAACCAATCAATCCACCAATCAACAGTGAACCAAGCACAACTAGAAGTGTCCAGCCCTGAGGCAAAGCATCGATATAACGGTCTGACCACAATGGGATCAACGCACTTCCTGCGCCAAGAAGGGTGACTAATCCCAAAACATCAGTTAATAAAGTCCTGGTGCGTGTATTCATTCGATTGCCAACGAGAACACCAAGTGAAGCACCAGCAATAATTGTGAGGATATTTATGATTGTGCCTACGCCAGGAAACATATGCTGATTATACTCATGCAATGTCCAACCCATTTCTAGAGTTCCTGCGTCCTCATAAAACGGTTCCTCACACACCGTGGACAGGACAATCGAGATGGGATCTCACTCCTCTTCGCACCGGAGTTCTATTTTTCGGATTATTTATTTTCGGACTTGGTGATTCCTTACTGATTCAAAGTCAGATTGGAAATGCTCCCTGGTCTGTCCTAGCTCAGGGGATTTCTAATAGTTTAGATATCACTATGGGATGGTCAACCTTTGGAATTAGCACACTGGTACTTCTACTATGGATACCACTCAAAGAAAAACCTGGATTTGGAACCTTGTCTAACATCGCCCTAATAGCGATTGCGATTCAAGTTGGTGTAACAATCTTTCCGCCGCAAGATTCATATCTCATCGGTATTATTTATTGCTTACTTGGAATTTCAATGGTTGGTATTGGTTCGGCGTTGTATATAACCTGCGGACTAGGTCCTGGACCTCGTGATGGCTTGATGACCGCCCTGCATAACAGAAGTGGTGTCCGAATTGGCAGAGTCAGGTTAGGTATTGAAGGCACCGTCTTGGTAGCTGGTTGGTTTCTAGGCGGGACTGTCGGCCTAGGCACGCTCATGTTCGCGACATTAATTGGGCAATCAATCGCCATTTCTCTGGGAGTCGTTTCAAGAGTTACCTCTAGGTAGCGCATAAGATCATCACATCTTCCCAGGGTTGTACGCCTTCTCGTGCACGGGGTCGCAAACACCCCCGTTAACAAAATTAGAAAGGCACACTTCATGCTGGATTCATATTTTAAAATCTCAGAACGTGGTTCATCCGTAGCCCAAGAGGTTAGAGGTGGACTTGTTACTTTCTTCACGATGGCATACATCGTGGCTCTCAACCCAATCATTCTGGCGTACTCACCAGATGCAAACGGACAATTTCTATTCGGCGGTGCGGCACCCGCTCCAGCGATGGTGGCGGCAACAACTGCACTAGTTGCAGGTGTATTAACCATTCTGATGGGCTCAGTTGCGAACTATCCCCTTGCGCTAGCTACAGGTTTGGGACTTAACACTTTCGTTGCAGTTGGTATCGCATCACAGATGACATGGGCTGCTGCAATGGGTCTTGTTGTACTTGAAGGTCTGATCATCTTGGTACTTGTACTCACCGGATTCCGTGTAGCGGTATTCAAGGCAGTACCAGCACAAATCAAGATTGCAATCTCGGTTGGAATCGGTCTATTCATCGCTCTTATTGGATTAGTTGATGCAGGTTTCGTTCGTCGTACAGCAGCTGGACCAGTTCCAGTGGGTCTAGGCGTGAACGGAAATCTTGTTGGCTGGCCAACAGTTGTATTCGTTTTCGGAACACTTCTCATCATTGCGCTTATGGTCCGTAAGGTTAAGGGTGCGATTCTTATTGGAATCGCTTCAGCAACTGCATTAGCGATCGGTATCCAGCAGGCGTTTAACATCAAACCTAATTTCACTCCAGGAAATCCACCAACCATCGTTGATGGCGGGTGGCAGCTAGGTATTCCTGCAGTTCCAAAAGAGGTTCTAGCCGTTCCAGAGTTTGATTTCACAGGACAGTTTGATCTATTCGGTGCATTTACTTTGGATAATGTCTCACTTGTTGCCGCAATTCTTCTTCTCTTTACATTGCTACTCTCAGATTTTTTTGACACAGTCGGTACTGTTACAGCGATTGGTCACGAATCTGGACTAGCTGACAAAGATGGCAACGTAGACAACATTCAAAAGATTCTTTTGGTTGACTCTGTGGCAGCTGCTGCAGGTGGTGCCGCTGGTATCTCTTCAAATACTAGCTACATCGAGTCTGCCGCAGGTGTTGGTGAGGGTGCTCGTACAGGTCTTGCATCAATTGTCACTGGTATTGCATTCTTATTAACGACATTCTTGGCACCTCTTGTCGCCATTATTCCTTATGAGGCTGCAACACCAGCTTTGATCATCGTCGGATTCCTGATGATGTCACAAATCAAGAACATTGATTGGAATGATCTGGGTATAGGAATTCCAGCATTTCTAACAATCATCTTGATGCCATTCACATACAACATCTCAGTAGGTATTGGTGCAGGCTTTATCACTCACGTAGTGATTCGTATAGTCCAAGGACGTGGAAAAGAAGTACATCCACTCCTCCTACTAGTTTCCGGACTATTCATGGTCTACTTCTTGTCATCTCCAATAAATGCTTGGCTTGGCTAGAAAGATTTAAAAGGAAAGGTCCTCGGGAAACTGGGGGCCTTTTTCTTTCCAATAAATCGGCGTCACCACACGATGGGATACTTGCCGTTAGAAATCAAAATCTGATTGCATCGTGAAAATGATTTAGAACCAAAGAAACCACGATAAGCAGACAGTGGACTTGGATGGACCGATTCAATACGCCATCCTGGTCTAAAGTATTGAGATAACTCCCCCGCCGACTTCCCCCACAGAATTGCTACAACATCATGTTTTCCTAATTCTTGTGCAACTGCATCGGTGACCTCTTGCCACCCAAAATCTGAGTGCGCTAAAGAAACTCCAATCTCTGTTGTTAGAACACGATTAATGAGCAATACCCCTTGATCAAGCCAATCTGAGAGATCTCCTAGAGTTCTGGTAACTCCGCAATCGGTAGCGAGTTCTGCATATATGTTTCGAAGCGAGGGAGGCAGTGGTTCAACGGACTTGTCGACAGAAAAAGCCAGACCATGTGCATGACCCTTAGATGGATATGGATCCTGCCCAAAAATCGCAACCTTCGTGGACTTAATTGAGTGCGTTAGAGAACGAAATACATTGGGAAAATCAGGTGCGATGTTAATGCCTAGCAATTTCTTCTCTATTTGGTCAATAAGAACTTTCTGGGGTTGAAGCACCTCTTGCCAATCAGAGTGGAGTTGTTCAAATAGTTGCGCGGGCAAAATAGCGACCAGATTCGGGTGTTACGGTAATTGCTGTTCCAAAAACAGCTGATACATGATCAGATGTTAAGACCTGCTCGATGGGGCCAGAGACTGCAATAACGCCATCTTTGAGCAAAAGTGCATGTGTTGTGCCCACGGGTATTTCCTCAATGTGATGAGTAACCAGGATCGTAGCTGGCGCTCCAGGATCTGCCGAAAAGTTTGCGAAGCGTCGCAAAAGATCTTCACGACCGCCTAGATCTAATCCTGCTGCTGGCTCATCTAGTAACAACAACTCCGGATCGGTCATTAAAGCTCGTGAAATTTGAACACGCTTCTTTTCACCTTCGCTAAGGGTTCCGTATGTACGATCACCTAGTTCGCGCACACCGAATGTTGTTAAAAGCGCCATTGCTCGCGATTCATCCCAAAGATCATAATCTTCATTCCATCGGCCCAAGATGGCATAGGCCGCGGTGAGAACGACGTCTTTGACCAACTCATCGTAAGGAATATCTTCAGCAATCACAGAACCACAGAGTCCAATACGTGTTCTTAGTTCAAAAAGATCAACCATTCCCATTTGCTTATCTAGAACCCTTACAACGCCATGAGTCGGAAACATTTTTGTCGCAAGAATCTGCAAAAGTGTAGATTTTCCTGCACCGTTTGGCCCCAGAACCACCCATCGTTCTCCTTGGGTAATGGAGAAGGTAAGCGGACCCAAGATGACTCGATCGCCTCTGCGAACTGAGACATCATCAAGACTTAGAACAGTGGTACCCATAGATGCAAAAGATACTGGCTATGTGAGCTAACAGGGCTCAAAGCCTCGCCTTAACAAGGAGTGATTCACGATAACCTTGGCTTCTTATGACAGAAAATACAGCGCAATCTGAGCAATTCACCGGTCTGATCCTTCTGACTGGAACTGATAAACCCGGTATCGCAGCTTCACTATTTGAGACCTTAGCTCCATTTGCGGTGCACGTGATCGATATTGAACAGGTTGTGATCAATAATCGCTTAATTTTGACGGTTCTGATCGGTGCAAATCCTGTACACCAAGGTGCAATCGAAGAGGATCTCAATACATGTGCATCAGATCTTGACGTTGACATTGCTACTTTGTTTAGCACAGGCCAGTTAGCACCGATTGCACACAACCTGATTGAGGTTGCCATTACTTCTGCGAAGTTACATCCGAAAGCCATTGCCTTGGTCTCTCAAGCAATAACAGACTCTGGTGCAAATATTCAAAGGGTTGTCCGCACTTCTGCAGACCCGGTCTCCATCTGCATCACCATTTCAGGAGCAACTCGAGCCCAAATCGATGCTTCCCTGTCATCGCTAGCCTTTGAAGACCAAACGTCAGTCACCGTGAGCGAGATCTAATCAAATGGTTTTTGTGAAGCGGTTGGTTGTGTTAGATGTTGACTCTACTTTTATTCAACAGGAAGCTATCGAGCTTCTGGCTGCAAGGGCTGGAGTGCTAGATGAGGTTTCCCTGATCACTGCGTCTGCCATGCGCGGCGAGCTCGACTTCGAACAAAGCTTGCGTGCACGAGTTTTGCTCTTAAAGGGAGTTCGAGAATCTGTGATTAGTCAGGTGCAAAAGGAAATTTCTTTGACCGATGGTGCTGAAGATCTAGTTTCTGCTCTACATAGTAAAGGGCACAGCGTCGCACTTGTTTCAGGTGGATTCATCGACATTATTGAACCAATGATTCACGCCCTATCTATTAAGCATTTCACAGCAAATAAGCTTGAAGTAGTTGCTGGATTACTTACTGGTGGCCTCATCGGTCCGGTAATTGACCGTGCCGCAAAGGCAACTGCTTTGCGTGAATTTGCCGCCGCTAGTGGCGTAGAAATAAAAAACACTGTCGCTATTGGAGATGGAGCAAATGATCTAGACATGATGGCTGCTGCCGGATTGAGCATCGCTTTTAATGCCAAGCCGATAGTTGTTACTGCCGCAGACCTTGCGATTAACGAACCTTCCTTAAGATCGGTTATCGATTTAATCGGCTTGCGGTAAGACTACAAACGGCAGGCGTGAATATCTGTAACCAGGATTCCTCGCGCACCGAGTGCCCACAGTTCATCCATCACTTGGTTCGTCTCTTTACGCAAAACCATGGCTCGCACTGCGACCCAATCCTGTTTTTGTAGCGGAGAAATTGTTGGTGATTCAAGTCCAGGAGTAATCGCACAAGCTTTTTCAACCAGGTTTTTAGGAATGTCGTAGTCAAGCAAAACATAACGCCGGGCAGTAACTACACCTTGCAAGCGACGAATAAGGATCTCCAATTCGGCAGGTACTGCCGTGTTTCTCCGTGAGATTACGATTGCTTCACTTGTCAAAATCGGCTCACCAAATATTTTTAGACCGGCCTGTCGCAAAGTGTTGCCGGTACTAACTACGTCAGCGATTACATCTGCTACACCCAAACGCACGCTGCTCTCGACCGCACCATCTAGTCGAACGATCTGAGCTTTAATACCAAGGGCAGCGAGACTGTGTTCAACTAATCCAGGATACGCAGTTGCTACGCGCTTACCAGCAATATCCTGTATGGACCAATCCTTGTCTGCAGGTGCAGCAAAACGGAATGTTGATCCACCAAAATCCAAGGACAAAATCTCATCGGCTTCTGCAGCCGAGTCAATCAGAAGATCTCGACCAGTGATGCCTGCTTCTAACTCCCCTGAACCTACATAGACAGCGATATCGCGTGGGCGTAAGTAATAAAACTCTACGCTATTGTCATTATCAATGAGAACAAGGTCGCGGGTATCAGTACGCTGGCGATACCCAGCTTCCTTCAAAATTTGAATTGAACTTTCAGCTAAAGATCCTTTATTAGGTACGGCTATTCGCAACATTGATTTCTCCTAAAGAAACTTATAAACATCATTGATTGATAGCCCACGTGCAAGCATCAATGTTTGCAGGTGATAAATAAGCTGACTAATCTCTTCAGCCAAAGCCTCATCTGATTCGTGCTCTGCGGCAAGCCATATCTCGCCCGCTTCTTCAAGAATCTTCTTGCCGATACTGTGCACCCCAGCATCAATTGCCGCCACCGTGCCCGAACCTTCTGGACGAGTTAAAGCTTTTTCACTCAGTTCTGCCCATAAAGATTCAAATGTTTTCATGGCGTGAGTTTACTAGAGAGTTACTTGTTCCCGTGCGCAGTTGCGTACTCTCTCAATGAAACCACCATTGCTGCTGGATCTGGGGCGTTAAACACCGCGCTACCGACTACGAATGTATCGGCTCCAGCCTCTAAAGCCATCTCAATCGTCTTCAAAGATATTCCGCCATCTACTTGGAGCCAAATCGGACGATCTCCAATCATTTCTCGGGTCCGGCGAACCTTGTCCATCATGTTCTCCATGAAGCTTTGACCACCAAAACCTGGTTCAACCGTCATGATCAAAAACATGTCCACATCTTCGATTACCGACTCATAGTCAGAAATGTCAGTATTCGGCTTGATACCCAAACTCGCTCGCGCACCTGCTCTTCGAATGTTTTTCAAAGTTTGCGGAATGTTCAACGTTGCTTCAGCGTGAATCGTTACCGAGGCACAACCAATTTCAGCATATTGCACCGCTATTTTATCAACATTAGCTACCATTAAATGAGCGTCAACTGCCAATACAGATGCTTTAATGATCGAAGAGGCGGCCTCAAAGTCAAATGTAAAATTTGGAACAAACACATCGTCCATAACATCTAAGTGCAGCAGATCAGACACAGCTGCAATTTTTTTGATTTCATGATCAATCTTTGAAAAATCAGCATTTAGAATACTCGGAGTAATTCGAATTTCGCGGCCCATGGTCAAATCTTAACCAATCTCTTTTCGAAACAGCGCTAGGTACATCGCATCAGTGCCGTGTTTGTGTGTCCATAACGACATAGCGCCATCTCGTGTAGCGCCGAGAAGGGATGGGGGCAGATACTCATCTACAACTATCTGTTGCAGATCAGGATGCTTCTTTTTAATATCTGCTATTTGAATGCTTGTTTCAGCCAAGTGCGGCGAACAGGTTGCATACCCAAGAACTCCTCCAGGATTTAGCGCTTGAACAGCAGAGTCAACTAGTTCACGTTGCAACTGGGTTAAAGTTCGCAAATCTTGCAATGTTCGACGCCAGCGGACCTCAGGACGACGTCGCAATGCCCCTAACCCAGTACATGGCGCATCAATTAAGATCGCATCAAACTTCTCGGCAGAAGATCCGATCGTACGTCCGTCTGAGACGAGCACACGATCGCCATGTACAACTTGGCTCACTAGTTCAGCGCGTGCAGCGGAAATTTCATTTGCTGTGAAGCGAATCTTTCGTTCTCTAGCAATACTTGATAGCAGCGCCGCTTTTCCACCAGGGCCTGCACATAGATCCAACCAGCTCGTACCTGTGGCTGCACCTGCAAAAACGGCAGCTACGAGTTGAGAGCCTTCATCCTGCACACCGATTTTCCGTGCCTTGATTAAATCAAGAGCGCCGGGATTGCCTTTCCAGTGAACTCCATATGGAGAAAAATCAGTGGGTTCTCCCCCAATATCAATTAAATCTTGTTGAGTAGAAAAACCCGGCCAGGAAACTAAGGTTGGCGTAGCTGCTTCATTGTTTATTCGCAGCGCTGACTCAACCTCATCCCAGCTTTTCAAGAGATCGTAATAGGCAGAAACGATCCATTCCGGATGGGAGTATTTGATCGCAAGTCGCTCTATAGAATCACTTATTGAATCCAAAGGCGTAAACCACTCCTCAATAGATTTACGGGTAACGCTGCGCAGGAGAGCATTCACGAAACTTGCTTTTGATTCACCAATTCGCTTTCGCGCAACCTCGACCGTCGCTGCGACTGCAGCGTGATCCGGAATCCGCATCTCATGTATTTGATGAACTCCTAGTCGACAAATATCTACTATCCCAGAGTCGACCTCAGACCAGGGCCGATCACTGATTTGAGATAGAACCCAATCATGTTTTCCTTGCATTCGGATTGTGCCGTATAAAAGTTCGGTGACTAAAGAGCGATCCCGATCCTCTAACTTGCTGGCATTTAAAGCCTGAGGCAAGAGTAGGTTTGAATAACCCTCATTACGATTTACTTCAGTCAATAGATCAAAGGCCAATAAACGAGAGGCATCTGGCTTAGGTGATTTGAATGTATTACGCCGCGCTTCAACCAAAAATTTCACCTCCGGTTAAACGCGCTCCGCGGGCCCAATCAATAGCATCCATCTCCTTTTTACCTGCAGGAGTAACTCGTAAGAGCTCCAGAACACCTAAACCAGTCCCGACGAAAACTGACTTACCAAGAACCGAGAGTTCACCGGGTTTACCAACTACTCCATCAGAAGCCTTTACAGAACATATCTTGAAAGGCTCTCCCTTCCACAATGTCCATGCACCCGGTTCATATGTAAAGGCCCGAATAGCATTGGCTACTTGTGTGGCTTCATGGTCAAAGTTGATCTGTGCCTCAGCTTTGCTGGTCTTTGGTGCAATTGATGCAACACCTACCTGTGCGTGGGACGTTTTGCCACTTTCAATCATTTCAAATGAACGCTTAACAACCTCTGGACCGAGCGCAGCCAAATGCGCAAGTAGTTCAAAGCTCCTCCATGAGGAATCAATTGAGAGCGACTCTTGGGCAAATATCGGTCCCGTGTCCATGCCCTTATGAAGTTGAAAAACCGTAACACCGGTTACCGTCTCGCCGTTGTGCAGCGCTCTTTGAGCAGGTGCAGCTCCTCTATACGCAGGAAGTAATGAGAAATGAAGATTTAAAAAACCCTTTTTTGGAAGGGTCAAAATACTTTCCGGAAGCAACACTCCATAACCAATAGTTAGTACAAGGTCTAGTTGCTCAATCTTTCCAATTAACTCATTCGAGCTTTCAGGCTTTAACACTGGGATCTTATGCTCTTGAGCCCAATCTGCGACAACAGATTGTTGCAGGAGCCGACCACGGCCCGCTGGTCGATCCGGCTGAGTGATGATTACCGAAATTTCATGGCCAGATTGCAGTAACCAATTCAAAGTTGGTATTGCTACATCCGGAGTAGCAGCTACTCCGATACGCACTAAGAAATCCGTCCAAAGATCGTGTGTGGTGAATCCTTCACCTGAATCGCGCGTCCTTGTTCGGTTGCAACATTAAACCACTCCGACTCACGGATTTCTTTCATGGCTAATTTGCGATCTTCTGGCAACAGCTTGTCTATGAAAAGAATCCCGTCTAGATGATCAGTTTCATGCTGCAAAGCGCGTGCTAGGAACTCTGAACCTTCAACAGTGATTGGTTCCCCATACATATTGAAACCCTTAGCAACGGCTCGCATTGCGCGAGGTGTTTGATATCGAATTTCTGGAAAGGAAAGGCAGCCCTCTTCGCCATCTTGAAGTTCATCGCTAAGAGTTAAAACTGGATTGATTAAATGCCCAAGTTCCTCATCAACATCCCATACAAATACGCGCAACGAAACACCGATTTGCGGAGCGGCTAATCCCGCCCCTGGAGCGTCAATCATTGTCTCTATTAAATCGTGAACCAGCACACGCAATTCCTTGTCGAAATCGACGACTAAAGAGGCAGGCGTTGTTAGCACCGGATCCCCGAAGAATCGAATTTCTTGAATTGACATGGCGTTAGTCTACCAATTGATCACAGTGAATATGGTTCAACCCTAAGCGTGAAGAGTTCCTTCTTTGCAATACTTCTTCGCCGCTGCAGTTCATGAACGACATCTGTTAATGCCTTTGCGTCCTTCGTGTCCGCATGTATGACTATCTTTATCTGGCCCTTAGATATCTCGGTGGGACCATAAATAGTTGAGGATTGGGGTAAGCGTCCATCAGTTAACGCTTTCTTAAGTCCATTTACGATCTGCATCCCGATAGATTGATCCATGACCAAAACCACTGAAAACACTGAAGGTGGCAGGTGCAGTTCAGTCCGCTCACTCAATTCTCGCTTTATCAGTGGTGCAACATTCCATCTCGCAATAGCTGAAACTATTGGGTGTGAATCATCGATAACAAGAAGGACGACTCCGTTCGGGGAAATAAGTGATGAGGTTTCGAAAAAGAGTTCACGGGCTCGCTCTTGTGTGCGCAAATCTGTGTGCGCAAAAAAGCGCATTCCATCTAAAATAACAACGCCGGCATAACCACCCTCCACTTGTGGTTGCGCACCAGGGGTAGCAAGAACTAGTGAAGGCTTAGGATCTATTCGATCCTTGATGACATCACCTGCCGAGATAATCACAGGAAACTTCGGGAATGCTCGTGAAATCTCCTCTGCGGCGCGCTCAACTCCACGTCCTGCTAAATACTGTTTATCTCGATTACAGAAAGAGCACTTCCACCCTTGAAAAACTTTTCCACAATGCACACATGATGGTGCCTTACCCTTTGCCGAAACCGATAATCGTCCCCCACACGCACATGCAGCTACATTCCTACAGTGCCCACACAGAAGTGCGTTTCCATAACCTTTGCGTGGGGCGATGAACAAAACAGGCCCAACTATTAGCGCTTTCTTAATGTCTGAAAAAATCCGCCCAGGTAGTAAGGCACCTTCATTTGGCGTGAATACTCTTACATTGACGGACTCTTTTGAATTAAGGTACCGCACTTCACGCTTATCGATTAGCTCAGAGACCTCAATCGATGGACAAAAACCGGTAAGTACTAGCTTCAAGGACTCTTGTCTACATCGCAGTAGCGCAACGGTTCGAGTGTTCCAGCCCGGGGATCTAATCTCGTAATGATCACTGGAAGATTCACTATGAACAATCACGGTAGTCAAGTTACTTATTGGTGCAAAGATTGCACTGCGTGTTCCAACTACGATGCTATTAGCGCTATGCATTGCATCTAGGTAATTTCGATACCTATCTTCTCGAGGCATTGCAGCCGTTAGTTTGAGGGCTTGAAGGTTGTTCTTGGCTAGAGCCTGGATGATCCGGTCAACGTCTTTCTCATCGGGAGCAATCACCAACACTGAGCCTGTCTCACGATTGCTTAATACAAGCAAGACGATTTGCTCATGCCCCTGGATATACGGAGCCAGAGTTTGAAACTCAACTGTGTTCTTGGAAATAGCTGCTTGCACCTGTTTATCGGCTACGAAATTCTTGTCGACTGAAGCGACTCGCGGAGGAATCGCTGATCGGATTACATCCCAAGGATTGCAGGCATAATGTTTAGAAACAGAATCAATTAAAGACATACTGTGAGTTGTAGCTATAGGGACAACAGCTAAGACCTTAGTGATACTTTTAAGATCACCAGCTCTTTCAGGGGCTGCGACACGTTCCACAACGATTCCCTCGGTTTCGTGGCTACCAAAGGGTAATTGGACCCGAACTCCTACCTGAATTAATGCACTCAGCTTTTCTGGAATTTGATAGTCATAGAGCTGATCTAAATGGAAAACCCCTGTATCAACTCTGACACGTGCATATGGCAATACCGAAGCTCTAGGCCCAGAAGATGCGGGTGCAACTTCAGCCTTTAAACGAAAGAGCTTCGGCGTTGCCACCGACTACTTGATTGCGTTTTGAAGCGCTGACACGCGATCGATTCGTTCCCATGAGAATTCAGGAAGTTCACGACCGAAGTGACCATATGCGCTTGTAAGCGAATAGATTGGACGGAGTAAATCAAGATCACGAATAATCGCCGCTGGACGAAGATCAAAGACTGAAAGAACTGCATCTTGGATCTTGGCAACAGGGACCGTTTCAGTTCCAAATGTTTCAACAAATATGCCGACAGGTTGTGCTTTTCCAATTGCATAAGCAACTTGGACTTCGCACCGACGAGCAAGTCCGGCAGAAACAACGTTTTTTGCGACCCAACGCATCGCATATGCAGCTGATCGATCCACCTTTGATGGATCCTTACCGCTAAAAGCTCCGCCACCATGTCGAGCCATGCCACCGTAGGTATCAACGATAATTTTGCGGCCGGTTAGACCAGCATCTCCCATTGGGCCGCCTATAACGAAACGACCCGTTGGGTTAATCAAAGTACGCAGATCAGACTTTGGTAGATCAATTGTTTCCAGGATTGGATTTATTACATACTCAATAACCTCTGGCGTTAACTTCTTTACAACATCTACTTCCGCTGCGTGCTGGCTGGATATCACGACTGTGTTCAGTGCGATCGCACGATCCCCGTCATACTCAATTGTTACCTGAGTCTTTCCATCTGGACGAAGATATGGCAGTGCTCCCGACTTGCGGACCTTAGTTAGCTGCTGGGCAAGCGCATGGGCCAACCAAATTGGCAATGGCATAAGCTCTTTTGTGTCATCGCACGCATATCCAAACATCAATCCTTGATCACCAGCGCCCTGCAGATCTAATGGATCGACAGCTGATGTAACTCGGTGCTCGTATGCATCATCGACACCTTGAGCAATATCCTGCGACTGCTGACCAATCGAAATTGACACACCGCAACTATTTCCATCAAAGCCCTTATCGGATGAGTCATAACCAATATTTAATACAGTGTCGCGAACGATGCCCATTACATCTGCGTATCCATCAGTTGTAACTTCACCAGCAACGTGTACTTGACCAGTTGTGATGAGTGTTTCAACCGCTACGCGACTCTTTTTATCCTGTGAGAGCAATGAATCAAGAACGGCATCTGAAATTGCATCCGCAATCTTGTCTGGGTGGCCTTCGGTTACTGATTCTGATGTGAAAAGGCGTTTTGACATTTTTAACCTAACTGCCGGATGGCTTGATCAAGAAGTAAATTTCCGAGAGCGTCTTTGGAGACTTCCTTGACCGCTATATCCGCATCATTGCGTAGGAGAATGGTACCCATAGTTTGGTCCTGACCAAATATCGCCCCGCCAGTAACATCGTTAACATAGATCAGATCTAAGCCTTTTGCTTCAAGCTTTCTGCGAGCCTCTTGCAGATGATCCTTAGTTTCAGCGGCAAATCCAATAACGATTTGGTTCTTCTTCAGTGATGCCACAGATGCCAACAGATCTGGATTCTCTTCTAATTCGATGCTTCCCAAAAGGGCCTTCTTGATTTTCTCGAGTGAGAAATTTCTTGGTCTAGCATCAGCAACAGCTGCGCTCATGATCAAGATGTCACACGAGGCAAACTGATCTAGCAACACCTTATGCATATCTGCAGCACTTTCAACTGTAGTGACTTCTATTCCTTCTAGGGCAGTGGTGTCGAAATTAGCTGCGATCAAATGCACCTGCGCACCTCGATTACGCGCAGCTAGTGCGATGGCAATCCCCTGCTTGCCTGATGACTTGTTCCCTATAAAACGTACAGGATCTATCGCTTCGCGCGTCCCTCCCGCAGTTACTAATACACGCTTTCCTTTAAGGTCCTGAACGTTGCCAGTTAATTTATCAAATCTTTCAATAATCGCTGGAACTTCAGGAAAACGACCTGGGCCTATATCTTTTCCGGTTAGTCGTCCCACATCAGGATCCATAATCAAGAAGCCGCGTGAACGCAATGTTGCAACATTTGCGACCGTTGCCGGATCTAGCCACATAGATGGATGCATAGCCGGTACTAACATTTTCGGTACATCTGATGCCAACACTAAATTAGTTAAAAGATCATCGGCGCGACCAGCAGCAAGGCGAGCTATGAGATCTGCGGTTGCAGGCGCGATCACAAAGAAATCCGCTGATTCAGCCAGAGCAATATGAGGAACAGTATGAACATTCTCCCAGACCTGCGTGTTTACGGGCCGACCTGATAGAGCTTCCCATGTTGCTTTTCCGACAAAATTCAGGGAGGAGGGCGTTGGAACCACAGTAATTACATAGCCACGATCTTGAAGACGGCGCAGCAACTCACAGGATTTATATGCAGCAATTCCACCACCAACGCCGAGTACAACTTCACGCCCGACTAGTGACATTTGAAAGGTTTTAAGCTGTTGGCTCGAGGTTTTCGATTGTAAGAAGACCTTCATTGATTTCGCGCAGTGCGATTGAAAGAGGCTTCTCGTGCACATGTGTTTCAACCAAAGGTCCTACATATTCAAGTAGTCCCTCTCCAAGTTGAGAGTAATAAGCGTTGATCTGACGAGCGCGCTTTGCAGCATATAAAACTAAACTGTACTTAGAACCGCTCTTGTCTAGAAGTTCGTCAATCGGTGGATTTGTGATTCCATCCATGGTTTACCCCGCTTCATTGATCAATACTGAATTAATAACTACCTATTAATTATGGGCTAACTCTATCAGTTTCCCGACCACGCTATCGACCTGGTCATTTACGAGGACAACATCGAAAAACGATGCTGCAGCAAGCTCTTCTTGGGCTAATTGCAGCCGTTCTGCCCTTCTTTCGGGGCTATCAGTACCTCGACCTTCAAGCCGAGCGACCAACTCCTCCCACGTTGGAGGCTCTAGAAACACAAGAACAGATTGCGGCAAATGGGATTTAACTTGCTTAGCCCCGGCAATTTCAATCTCCAACAAAACATTCCTACCTAACAATAATGCCTGCTCGACTTTTTCCTGTGGAGTGCCGTATCGGTTACCGGCAAACTCTGCCCACTCCAAGAACTCATCCGCCTTGATCATTCGCGTAAATTCATCATCACTTACAAAGAAGTAATCCTTGCCATGAACTTCATTGCTTCGGGGTTTCCTAGTTGTTGCACTGATGCTCACCCAAAAATCTCCGGCCTCACGTAACATCTTGGCAACAGTGCTTTTCCCAACGCCGCCCGGACCAGAGAGAACAAGAAGCTTGCCAGCTTTGATCGCATGATCTGACTTCATAAACTCCTCCCGTAGCTGCTTTATCTGGAGACGCCCTAATCCCTGAATTCTACGGGTTGGCGAGATATTCAAACGCTCCATAAGGGACAGTGCTCGAACTTTTCCAACACCAGATAAGGACTCCAGCAGCTCCTTGACTCTCATTTTTGCTACTGCATCTTCAGTCTTGGCAATTTCTAGAATCACATCGATAGAAAACTCACCATTTTTAATCTTGTTCTTTACCTCAGCGCGACGTTTTCTAGAAGCGGCAGCTTTGAGAAGTGCTTCTTGACGTTGCTCGGGTGTTAACTGCGGTGGTGATCCCATGCGATAAATCTAGCCTTTAATCTAGATTAGTTCGGATGCGATTTGAGCGGCACGATCGCGCATCGCCTCAGCACCCAGGTTCCAGCTTTGGGTAATTGGACGTCCGATCACAACCAAATTAGCTCCAAGGGAAATAGCTGCTTTCGGTGTCATCGTGCGAACCTGATCATCAGTGGAATGAGAATCTGCTGGACGAACTCCTGGCGTAATAATGATGGGGGTACTACCAACTGCAGCACGAATAGCCGCAATCTCCAAAGGTGAGCAGACTATTGCCCCCGCACCTGCTGCTACAGCGATCTTGGCTAAACCAACCGCTGAATCAAGAGCATTGTTTCTAAATCCAATGTGTGACACATCTTCTTCTGACAAAGAGGTCAAAATCGTAACTCCTGTTACATATGTCTTTGGGGATGCTCCAACCGCAGCCTTGATCATCGCAGCACCACCTGATGCATGCACCGTTAAAAATCGTGGGGCCAGATTGGATACCGCTTTTGCGGCACCACTTACTGTGTGCGGAATGTCATGGAGTTTCAAATCTAGGAAAATATCCGAATCAGTTACGCTCTGGATTGCTTTCACACCTTCACTACCAAAAGTCAAAAAGAACTCTAACCCAAGTTTGAACACTGAAACATAATCCTGCGTTGCTTTGACCCATTCAATAGCTGTTGCAAGTTCAGGTGTGTCAACTGCTAAAACTATTGGCGCTTTAGACATTAACCTGCTCCGTTTCAGGTCTATGTGCATATCCAATAGCTTGTTTTAGCGAAGTGAATCCTCGGTCTATCAACAATTGCTTAAGTTCATTTTGAATCTTCATGATCGCGGTTGGATTACCGAAGCTAGCTGTACCAATAGAAACACCACTTGCTCCCGCCAAGATCATCTCCAAAGCATCTTTTCCACTTGCTACTCCACCCATTCCTAAAATAGGAACCTGCGGAAGAGCTGCGTGTACTTGATAAACAGCGCGAACAGCAATTGGTCGAATAGCTGGACCCGATAATCCACCGGTCTTACCACCTAGATGTGGGCGCATAGTGTCAACATTAATAACCATTCCAAGTACAGTATTAATGAGCGCTAGTCCGTCGGCTCCTGCATCAACAACACCGCGTGCAATGGTCACTAAATCTGTAACATCAGGTGACAACTTTGCAATTATGGGTAGCTCTCCCCCGATTGTTCGCCTCACTCCATCAATAACGCGACGCGAAGCTTCGGGGTCACAGGCAAAAACTAGACCGCGGTTTTCAACGTTTGGGCATGAAATATTAACTTCGATAGCGCTGATACCCGATACCGAGCGGAGCTTTCTGGCAAGAGTCGAATACTCTTCAACTGTTTCGCCAGCAATCGAAACGATTACGCGTGCTTTCTGTTCAATAAGGTAAGGAATATCTTTTGCGATAAAGGCATCGATGCCTGGACCCTGCAAACCAATTGAATTGAGCATTCCACTCGGGGTCTCGGCCATACGTGGTGTTGAGCGACCAGCACGCTCTTTTGACATCACAGATTTGGTTACAACTCCGCCCATTTCACGCAGTGGGAAAAATTGCGCCAACTCACGGCCTGAACTCGCGCATCCACTAGCGGTAAAAGTCGGCGCAGGAAACCACGTGTTTCCGATTGTCGTAGAGAAATCTAAACTGCTCATAATTGCTTACCAACCAGGCTCCACTGAACCCTAGATCCATCCATGACAGGACCATCGATACAGGAACGAAGCATCGATATCTTTCCATCCTCATTTTCAACTGGTAGGACACATGTCATGCATACGCCGATGCCACAGGCCATAGCCTCTTCCACTGCGCATTGATGCACAACGGAGAGTGAATCAGTGATTTTTGTAATCGCAGATAACATCGCCATCGGTCCACATGAATACACAACAGCAACATCTAAATCTTTAATTATTTCTGAAATAGGGTCGGTAACCCGGCCGGTCTGCCCCATTGAGCCATCTTCTGTATAGATCCGCATTGAATTAACCGCCCGTTTACCCTCCATGGGTGCGTAAATCTTCGACGCGGTACTTGCTCCAAGCAACATATCTACCCTACAACCACGAGCGTTAAGCACCTCTGCTAAACCAAACAACGGAGCTGATCCATAACCACCACCAACTAGTAACACCGGAACAGGCTCTGTGGGAATTCCAAACGCTGTTCCAAGGGGGGCAACGATGTCGAGAACTACTCCTTCACCTTGTGCACAAAGCCACTTACTTCCTTGACCATGCGCCGCGGCAATGATCTCCATCGTTCCACCGAATGTGGCGTTAACAGAGACACGAGAAATAGCAAAGGCACGTCGCAAGATCATGCTGGATGAGTCACCACCAACATTGATAGCCACAAAGTTTCCTGGTCTACACAGCGAAGCAAGATCCCCAACATTAATGATTATTTGATGGTACTGACCTACTTTTTTATTGCTGACTATAGGCACGAGTAGTTGCTGCGCGTTTTTGTTTATCTGTGACATTTATGCCAGCCATTCTTGCAACGATTTGATGCCAAGTGGGCTGCTCTGTAGAAAGGTGATCGCATCCACTGCGGCACTAAATCCGGCCGTTGTTGTGATGCAAGGAATAGATCGCTGCACAGCTGCTGTTCGAATTGCCCAACCATCTGCGCGTGTTCCACGCCCAACCGGCGTATTAATTACCAAATCGATCTCCCCAGCGTTAATGATGTCAACGATAGTTTTCTCACCCATAGCGCCAGTTCCTTCAGAGTTTTTACGAACTGTGGTGCACTCTATACCGTGCTTTTGCAAGAACAGCGCTGTTCCATCGGTGGCTAATATATGAAAACCAAGATCAGAAAAACCCTTTGCTGGCTCTATTCCCGTGGCCTTGTCCTTGTCGGCCAAGGAAATAAATACAGTTCCTGACTTAGGCAACGGACCAAATGCAGCGATCTGACTCTT
>Ga0209443_1000071_pt1 | contig 59855 bp, 48 predicted proteins | sample LauGreBMM110DCMD_2_FD_187571 | JGI IMG/M metagenome (GOLD analysis project Ga0209443, IMG submission 187571) | Freshwater lake microbial communities from Lake Michigan, USA - Su13.BD.MM110.DCMD (SPAdes) (version 2) | ecosystem: Environmental > Aquatic > Freshwater > Lake | place: Lake Michigan... | reverse complement strand
TACCCTGCCCCACAAGGAATGTACTACTGTTCAGTAGGTGGAAAAAATACACATGGGAGAAATTTAGTAGAAGAGCATGCGGATTTATGTATTCAAGCGGGACTTAATTTTGAAGGGATCAATCAAGAAGTGGCTTGTGGCCAATGGGAATTTCAATTATTTGCAAAAGGAGCTAAAAAAGCAGGTGATGAAATCTGGGTTGCTAGATATTTATTGGATCGCTTGACTGAAAAATACGGCTACTATATCGAATACCACCCAAAACCACTAGGCGATACCGATTGGAATGGTTCAGGCATGCACGCCAACTTCTCTAACGAAGTTTTAAGAACATGCGGAGACAAAGCGGTATATGACAAAATATGCGAAGCCTTCCGTCCAGTTGTTGAAGAGCATATTGCTGTTTACGGAGCTTATAACGAACAACGTTTGACTGGTAAACACGAAACAGCTTCTATTCACGATTTCTCTTATGGAGTGTCAGATAGAGGAGCTTCAATCAGAATCCCATTGTATACTGTACAAAAAGGATGGAAAGGGTATCTAGAAGACAGAAGACCAGCTTCTAATGGTGATCCGTATAAAATCGCAGCAAGAATTATCAAAACTGTTAAATCAGCGTTATAATTCCTATATCATAAAACTTAAAAGTGCTTTCGTAAATGAAAGCACTTTTTTTATGCTTTAAATTTTTATATCAATCCCAACCAAGTATCTTTGAATTAAATTAATTTTTTAATTAAATAAAATGATTGTTTGGATCTCCTTTTTAGCTGCTATTTTATTTTTTCTTGCTCTCGATTTGGGAGTTTTAAATAAAACACCCCATATTATTAGTTCGAAAGAAGCCGGAAAATGGACTGGCATTTGGGCAACAATGTCTTTTTTGTTTTCTGGAGTAATTTATTGGTTATATAGCGCCAATTATATTGCAAATCCAGACGCATTGAAACCCATTGACGCATCGCTAAAATTCATTACTGGTTATTTGATTGAATTATCGCTTAGCGTAGACAATATATTTGTTATTGCCATTATCTTTTCTTCTTTTAGAATCCCCCAAAAATATCAACATCGTGTTTTGTTTTGGGGGATTTTAGGCGCTATTATTTTCCGGGGATTGATGATTTATTTTGGCGTTCTACTCATCCATAAATTCAGTTGGACCACTTATATTTTTGGGATTTTCTTGATTTTCACAGCAGTTAAAATGTTGTTTACCAAAGAGGACGAGAAATTTGAACCCAAAAAATCTTTTATTTATAGGATATTGAGAAAAATAATTCCCGTTACAAACCACATCGACGGAGAACATTTCTTTGTAAAAAGAAGACACATTACTGCAGCAACACCCTTATTCGTGGCGCTAATTGTTATCGAGGTGATGGATGTCATATTTGCCCTTGACAGTGTTCCTGCTATTTTAGCGATCACCTCCGACCCCTTTTTGGTATTTAGTTCTAATATTTTTGCTATTCTGGGTTTACGTTCCATGTATTTCTTTTTGGCTAATATGTTGGAGAAATTTGCCCATTTGGAATACAGTTTGATTGCTATTTTGAGTTTTGTGGGCTTCAAAATGTTATCCCATGATTTTGTTGAAATTCCAGAATGGTTTTCATTGGCTTTTATCGCACTTTCTCTTTTAATAGGAATTATCGTTTCTTTGCGACTCAGTAAAGAGGAAGTTTCCTAAGGAAATAAACATCTTGAATTCAATTCATAAAAAAAGGAAATCTCACGATTTACTTTTTTGGTTTATGGCATACCATTTTAGAAGCTAACAGTTTGTATTTGGGATTCGTTAATATTTAACCCAGCCATTACATCCTCATAATTACTAGTTTTTAAATTCGAAGAAAAAGCACCTGGAACAATAACAATTCTAAAAGTTTGATTGTTTAAATAGCTTGGCGTTAGTGCTAAATCATAATTTCCACCTGCATAAATGGTAAAATATTCTTTACTAAAATCATAATCGTAATCTAGTTCTCCTTGAACTACAAAAAGCGTTCTAGGGATGAGTTGCCATATTGGAGTACTAGAATCAATAGTGCCCGACAACCTATAAATAAGAACTACATCTGATGGGTAAATGGCGAGGGTAAACTTTTGATAAATTGCATACCCATCAATTGGATCATACCCGAAATTTACATTTTTAATCTCAAACACCTCACTAATGGTATTGTTATTTACAACAAGACCATTATCCGTCGTACATCCTTGTAAACTAATCATTACTACTAAAACGGCTATTATCTTTTTCATGATTTAATTATTTTTTTGATTTATACTTATAAACTCTATCCACGAACTGTGCCAAAAGTCGTTGTTATTTAAAATTAGTAGATTTTAAACTACGAAAACAAGTAAAACTCTTCATAATCTTGTTTGGTTTTTACCTAAAAGGAAAGTTTTTAGAATGATCAGATATTTTTTTAAATTGGATGTTTTTTAAAAAAATATTCTTGCGTAAGACCTATTACATATTGGATAGAATAAAGTCCTAAGCCAACTATCCTAATTTTAATCAAAAAAAAGCATCCCGCGAGTTGCAGAATGCTTTTGTTAAAATTATTTTAAAAACCTATTTTAAAGACGTCACTTTTTTGGTAATACTTTCTCTGTTCGTAGTTACTTTTATGACATAAAGTTGTTCTTGAACCTTATTAAAATTAAGGTTTAACCTAATTTCTTTGTCTAAATAACCATTTGAATCATTCTTTGAAATCATTAAAAGACCTTGCTCATTAAATATTTCAATTTTTACGTCTGAGGTATAATCGAACTTATATCGGATGGTCAATTGATTTTTGAAAGGAACAGGAAAAGTTTCAAAACCTGTACCTGAAGTTTTACTTACACAATTTGTTGCAGTAGTAGCCCTGGTTCCTCCTAAAGGACAACCTGAATTATTAAGAATATCCAATTGGGATCCTAACAATCCTGGTGCATTTCCTCCTGCCAAATACGCAGCACTCACGGCATTAATTACTAACTGAGGATTATCGGAATAACCAGCATAATCAACATCAGTACCACAAGCGTTCAATAAAGCAGCTACTCCCTGACGAGCAAGGTTATAAATACCACCACCACCTAAATTTAAAGCTTGCAATAAAGTTAAGTTTGCAAGGTTTGACGGTGTATTTGCAAACACACTGCCGAATAAATCGCATGTTCTGTAAGCGCCACACCATCTATCAGTATGGTTTTTCCAATATCCCAAAGTACATCCTTCTATTGCACAAGATATAAATGTCACGACTATATCGTCATGAACCGCAGGACATGGTCCATCAGGATCATTTGTGGTTAGAGTCAATGTCACGGTACCCGCTGTTTCATCTGCTGCACTTGGTGTATAAACCGCATTAAGTGTTCCGGCATTTGGTGCAAATGAACCTGTTCCACCGGTACTCCAAGTACCTGACGAAGCGCCACCTCCTACTGAACCTGCCAACTGTACGGTTGAAACGGCACAGATAGTTTGGTCATCATTGGCTGTGACTGTAGATGGTGGGTTGATGGTAACGACCATATCGTCATGAACCTCAGGACATGGTCCGTCAGGATCATTTGTTGTAAGGGTCAATGTCACGGTACCCGCTGTTACATCTGCTGCACTTGGTGTATAAACTGCATTCAGTGTTCCAGCATTTGGTGCAAATGAACCTGTGCCACTGGTGCTCCAAGTACCTGACGAAGCACCACCTCCTACTGAACCGGCTAACTGTACGGTTGAACCGGCACAGATAGTTTGGTCATCATTGGCTGTGGCTGTGGCTGGTGGGTTGACTGTAGCTACTACTTCTATTCTCGGACCATCACATACCAACCCAAGAAAAGGAGTTGTAACAACGTCTGAAACCCAAAAGGATGTTGTTGAGGTAACTGAGGTTGTAAAAGATGTACCCGTAAAGAGTGGAGAACCACCGCTTTCATCAGCATACCAAACTGCAACACTATGATTACACAATCCTGTGGCTTCCAAAGTAACTTCACCCGGTCCACAAAGTGTAGCTGGAACACCCGTTACTGTGGGTAGGTAAACTGCAACTGAAACCCCGCAAAAATTAACCTCAGCAGGATTATCTATTCCCGTAACCGTACATGTAATAAAAAAAGACCCTCCCAAGGTGCCAGGATTTACTTCAACACTATTGGCCGTATCCGTCCCAACAATTGAAGCTCCAGAAGTATTAGGAGAAAGTGACCAAATGAAAGTACTGGCAATAGATGGAGAGGCAAGATAAATTAAGTTTGATCCACCTGCACAAGACTCAATAACGGCAGTTGGAAAAGGGGGACTAGCCGAATAACCTGTTACTAAACAAGAATTCTGTGCAAAGGCACTAGTAGTAGAAAAACCTACAAAAAAAATCAACATCAATATTTTTTTGGTGTCGTTTATAAACTTTTCGAAAATAGATTTTGTCAACTGGTGACAATTAATTTTATTTGTTTTCATAATAATTATGTATTTAAATGATTAACACCATATATTAGATAAAGCAGGAAGTTTACAGATTTGGGGAATCGTGTCTAGAAAAAAACCTCTTCAAAAAAATTGAAGTGTACCATCATTCAAAAGGATTTTCAGATTTTGGAAAATACAAAAAATAAAATCATTTTTTAAACCAATGTATTGTCAAAAAATTGCCAAACAATACAACTTTAACTTATATTATTAAAGTTAGTTAATAATAATTATTGAAAAATAGGGAGGTGTAAAAACTCTATCAAATAGAATTATAATCGGTGAAATACATAATACATACAGAAAAATAATACGAAAAAGAGAATAAATCACAAGTAAAAAAATTATTAAGAACTTGTTTTATAGGTAATTACGTATTTTTTTATATGTAATTATGTTGAAATTACTTGAAATGTTTTATAAAAGTATTTTTTATATTAAATAGTAGTTTTATATTAAGGTGGATAGAATTTGAAAACAAATTGCATCATGCTATAAATGATTGATTTAAAAAAGGAAAAAATGAATGAATTACCTCGAGGCAGTTCCTCGAGGAATTCTTTTGATTAAAAGGTCTTAAAACACAAAATAGCCTAAGGCTTTTTTTTAATGAAAAATAAGATTAGTTTTGGTAAAAATAATTTGTTAAAATAATTTAAGTCAAAACAAAAACAAGCTATCCTTCCGAATTCCCAGTTAAGGAATATTGAAAATAAATTTTATGCAAAAAATAACCATTCTCATTCATTGTAAGGACCAAAAAGGAATTATTGCCGCAGTGACTAATTTTATAGTAAAAGTGGAAGGAAATATTATCTATATCGACCAGCATGTGGATGTAGAGCAAAACGTTTTTTTTATGCGTCTCGAGTGTGAACTTACCAATCAAGCCATAGATGTAGCCTCAATAAAGAATGATTTCCAGCAAACTATCGCCAACGATTTTAAAATGTCGTGGGAAATTTACACCAAAGACCAAAAACCAAAAATGGCGCTTTTTGTATCCAAATACGACCATTGCTTATTTGATATCTTGGGGAGATATAGCGCAGATGAATTGAATGTAGAAATTCCTTTGATTATTAGTAACCACGAAGATTTGAAACCTATTGCAAAACGTTTCAACATCCCTTTTTACTACATTCCTTTTACCAAGGATAATAAAGAAGAAGGCGAAAAAAAACAGATAGCATTGCTTCAAAAACACGAAATAGACTTCGTAGTTTTGGCTCGTTACATGCAAATTATAACACCGACTTTAATCTCACTTTACGAAAATAAAATCATCAACATCCATCATTCCTTTTTACCCGCTTTTCCCGGTGCCAAGCCGTATCATTCCGCTTTTAAAAGAGGCGTTAAAATCATTGGTGCTACTAGTCATTATGTGACGCAACACTTGGATGAAGGGCCTATTATTGAGCAAGACATTACCCGTGTTTCTCACATCAATTCCATCGACGATTTTATTATGAAAGGACGCGATTTAGAACGCATCGTTTTGGCTAGGGCCATAAAGCTCCACGCCGAACGAAAAACCATGGTTTATGACAATAAAACGGTGGTGTTTTATTGAAACTTAACGTAACTACAACAAAGTAATAACAAAATCTTAACAGCAAAAGAGTAGGGAATTTACAAACTTTGCAAAGTAATAAACTGGTTATTTATTATTTTGGTTTTGGTTAGTAAAAAGAATGTCCCGCGGGACATTCTTTATTTTGTTAAACCAATAAATGTTAAAACTGCATTGTTAAAAACAATTGGCTGTTCCACATTAACCACATGCCCACATTGTTCAATTACAAATAATTGGGATGATTTGCAATGTTTTTCAACCACTAGTCTAACAGAAGGCAAAAACATATAATCTTCTTCTCCCATCACATAAAGAGTTGGTATATTTAATTCCACTTGTCGAAACCACCTCAGCAACGGATTTATTTCGGCTGTCAATTTGAACCATTTAATAAATTCTTTTTGGTATAGCTTTTTAGCCTCATTTATAAAAAGCAATCGGGATTGCTTGTGATTTTTTTTAGGCATAATCACAAAAGCAAAAAATTGGTACAATACCAAATAAGGCAAGACATATTTAAAAGTATTTCCCAATCTCATCAATATTTGCGAACGAAAATTCATCTTCAAAATAGCACCACCTAAAATCATACTCTGCACGCGCTCCGGATGCATTTCGGCCAATTGACGAATCAAAATCGTGCCCAAAGAAATCCCTACAAAGTGTGATTTTTCGATTTTTAGATGGTCAATCACTTCCAGAACATCATTAGCAATGGATTCGAAAGTGTATTTTTGATTAAAAGCTTTTTTGATTTGGACATTGGAATTTCCGTGTCCACGTAAATCCAACAACAATACATTATAGGATTTTTTAAAATCCCGAATTTGTTTGAACCATATAGACGAACTACCGCCGGCACCGTGGACAAAAGTTACCCATTGATTGCTGTTTTCATTCTTATAAATGGTGTAATTTATCATAGGATTTTCGAATGAAGATTAACGATTTCAGATTTAGTGTAAATAAACATATATGTTAAATTTCTATAGTTTTGAGCATCTAAAATCAAAAATCGTTAATCAAAAATCTTAAATAATTTTAAAATGGCTTCCATTTCTTGCTGCATTAGTAACGCTTCTGCCCTAGCCTTTTCGGCAAAATCAGTTCGATTTGAGGCATAAATAATCGCTCTTGAGGAATTAATCAACAATCCTAAATTGGCATTCATTCCGTATTTACATACTTCCGAAAGGCTTCCACCTTGTGCGCCAACACCAGGGACAAGCAAGAAACTATTAGGGACAATTTTGCGAATTTCCGTGAAATATTCGGCTTTTGTGGCGCCAACAACATACATGAGGTTGTCGGAATTTTTCCAAGTTTTTGAGGTTTCCAAAACCTGTTTGTATAATTCCTTTCCACCAACATTCAAGGTTTGAAAATCAAACGCCCCTTCATTCGAAGTCAAAGCCAATAGTATCGTGTGTTTATTTTCGAAAGCCAAGAACGGTTCCACCGAATCTTTCCCCATATAAGGAGCAACGGTAATGCTGTCAAAGTTCAAATCCTCGAAAAAAGCTTTGGCATACATGGACGAAGTGTTTCCAATATCACCGCGTTTCGCATCGGCAATTGTGAAAATTTCAGGGTAGTTTTCGTTGATGTAGTTGATAGTTTTTTGCAACGACTGCCAACCTTTTAATCCATAGGCTTCATAAAAAGCCGTGTTGGGTTTATAGGCAACAGCCAAATCGTGTGTGGCATCAATAATCGCTTTATTAAACTCAAAAATCGGGTCTTCTAATTCTAATAAATGCGGTGGTATTTTATTCAAATCAACATCCAGTCCTACACAAAGGAAGGATTTCTTGATTTTGATTTGGTTAATAAGTTGCTCTGTTGTCATTGTTGGGTTTTAGGTTTTAGGTGTTGGGTGTTGGGTTTTAGGTTTTAGATTTAGACCTGAGAATCAACATACTTTTTTAATGATTGAATTCTTTTTTGAATTACATTGAGCTCGGTAATAATTTCTAGATGTAAAATTTCATTCACAAAACCTATCTCTTTGGCTATTTCAATTTGAGTTTCCAATTCGAAGGCAGAACCCAAACTTATCTGTAAAAACCTAGAAAAATCCTTTTGAGAACTTCTGGAACAACCTTCGGCTATGTTAGAAGGAATTGAAACTGCACATCTGTTAATTTGAGAAACCAGCCCGAATTTTTCTTCGTTTGGGAAAGAACCGGTTATAATGTAAATTCTTTTAACAAATAAAACAGAACTTTGCCAAACTTCTAAATCTCTAAAGTTTCTCATATATTTTAGTTTTACAAAAAACCTATAATTTATTACCTAAAACCCAAGACCTAAAGCCCAAAACCTATTTAAAATACCTCGCTAGCTTCCTTCAGTTTCTCCATATTATTGACCAGTTGTAATTCGTCAACAATTTTCTGGATATCTCCATTCATAATATTTCCTAAATCGTATAAAGTCAATCCCACACGGTGATCCGTTACACGACCTTGGGCATAATTATAAGTTCTAATTTTGGCTGAACGGTCACCAGAACTTACTTGCGAAGTACGTTTGCTGGCATCTTGTTCTTGCTTTTTGGCCAATTCCTGTTCGTATAAACGAGAGCGCAAAACCGTCAACGCTTTATCTTTATTCTTGTGCTGTGATTTTTGATCCTGACATTGCGCTACCAATCCGGTTGGAATGTGGGTCAAACGAACTGCTGATTTTGTAGTATTTACTGATTGCCCGCCAGGTCCAGAAGAACAGAAAAAATCGACACGAACATCGTTCATATCAATCTGCACGTCAAATTCTTCGGCTTCCGGAAGTACCATAACGGTCGCTGCCGAGGTGTGAACACGTCCTTGCGTTTCGGTTTGCGGTACACGTTGCACTCGGTGAACGCCCGCTTCAAACTTCAAGGTCCCATAAACATCTTCTCCGGTAACCTCAAAAATCACTTCTTTGAAACCGCCCGAAGTTCCTTCATTCATGTCGACAACCGAAGTTCTCCAACCTCTATTTTCACAATATTTGGTGTACATCCTGAACAAATCTCCTGCAAAAATACTGGCTTCGTCGCCACCCGTTCCGGCGCGAATTTCGACCATCACATTCTTGGCGTCTTCCTCGTCTTTTGGAATCAACATAAACTTTATTTCTTCCTCTAATTCCGGCAGTCTTTCCTTGGCTTCTTCGAGTTGCATTTTGGCCATTTCGGTCATGTCTGCATCACTATTATCGGCAATTATTTCGTTGGCTTCTTCAATATTTGCCATCAGCATTACGTATTCGTCACGCTTTTCGGCCAATGCTTTCAAACCCTTATATTCCTGATTCAATTGCACATAACGTTTTTGGTCGGCAATCACGTCAGGCTGAATAATCAAATCCGAAATCTCGTCGAAACGTTGTTTTACTATTTGAAGTCTATCTAACATTTTTTAATCCTTTTATTGGAGCGCAAATTTAGTGAAAAGTTTGCAGATTGCAGATTTTAGATTTCAGATTTTTTTGGCAACCACTTCAAGCGGTATTTAACACTCTTTTTACCTAATTTTGAAAAGTTTATAGACTAATTCAATTTATTCCTCCAATGAAAAAAGCAACTTTATTCTTCATCACAATCCTTACACTTGCCTCTTGCAAAAAATCAAATGAAACTTCGAAAATAGTGGGTGCCGATTGGCTATTGGGAAAATGGAAAAACAATTCGAAAGATGGAAATCTCTCAGAAACTTGGAAAAAGGTAAACGACAGCCTCTATGATGGTGAAAGCTATTTCATAAAAGGAAAAGACACGCTGCATGTGGAACGAATTCAATTGGAACAAAAGGGAGAAAATCTCTTTTACATTTCGACCATCATAGGGCAAAACAATGACAAACCAGTAACATACAAACACAATACTACAGTCGAGAACCAATTAGTATTCGAAAATCCTAACAATGAGTATCCACGAAAAATAGGGTATTCCCAGATCACAAAAGACAGTATAGTGATTGTCATTACTGGGATACAGCAGAAAAAACCAAGTACCGAAAAATACGGAATGAAGAAAACGAAGTGAAAAACATTGGTCTCGTTATACAAAAACAATAACCCAATCATTTCTCAAAATTATTTTACTACCTACCTTTTTGAATTTCAGTTAAATACAGAAAAATACTAAAATTATTATTTATAATTAGTCTAAATAGATTTTGATAAACCAAAATCCGATTCTATATTTGTACCGTTATTTTTATTTATTCTAAATAGCTTTAACCAAATACAATCAAAAAATAATTTATTTCATGAAAAAAATAGTTTTTTTCCTATTTATTACCATATCATTCCTAGGTTTTTCTCAAGAAAAAGAGGTGAAAAAAGACACTATAAATTCCTTATCCGAAGTTATTATCAATTCTGATGCAATTGTCGGCAACAAGTTCAAAGCAAAAAACAAGGCCGGCTCAACATTCTATATTTCTGAAGCCGATATCAAAGTATTCAAGCAAGATGACATTTCCAGAATTTTGATAAATGTTCCCGGTGTGACTATACAAGAAACGGATGGTTTTGGTTTACGACCAAGCATTGGAATGAGAGGAACAAATCCTGACCGAAGTTCTAAAATAACCCTTATGGAAGATGGTGTTCTTATTGCCCCAGCTCCCTATGCGGCTCCTGCTGCTTATTATTTCCCAACTGCTGCGCGAATGAAAGCTTTTGAAGTTATCAAAGGAGGAAGCCAGATTCAATATGGCCCTTACACTACTGCTGGTGCCTTGAATATGGTTTCGACTCAAATACCTACTACCTTTTCTGGCAACATAAGCGCCACTTATGGCAGTTACAATACCAAACATTTCTACACCAGTATTGGAGATTCTTTCAAAAACTTCGCTTATCTGGTCGAATACAACAACAGAAATTCGGACGGTTTTATGGATATCGATTACAGTGCTAAAGAAACTGGTTTTGATGCCAATGATTATGTTGCAAAATTTCGTTTAAATACTGACTTAGATGCAAAAATATACCAATCATTAACGATGAAGCTGCAATATTCAGAAGACGCATCAAACGAAACGTATTTAGGACTGACAGATACCGATTATAAATCGAATCCGTACCGAAGATATTTAGGGTCTAACGAAGACAATCTACTTACAGATCATTTTCAATTAATGGTAACGCATTTTATCAGACCTTCACAAAATTTAACCATTACCACAAAAGGGTATCGAAATACTTTTGCCAGAAATTGGTACAAACTGGATGAAGTTAATTTAGGGACAGGATCTGTTTCGATAGCAAACGTGACAGCAGACCCAATCAAATATGCTGCAGAATATGCTGCGCTTACAGCTAATACAAATACAATCGCAAACGCTTTGCTTGTCAAAGCAAATAATAGAAATTATGAATCACAAGGCTTACAAACCGTTGGGAATTTGAATTTTAACACCGGGACAGTAAAACACGATGTAGAATTTGGAGTTCGTTACCACGAAGACTATGAAGACCGTTACCAATGGGTCGATGGTTATGCGATAAACAACAAATTTATGAACAAAACCAATAATGGTCTTGGAGGTAGTAATGCCAATAGAATTCAAAGTGCCAAAGCTGTGGCATCACACATTTTATATAATTTGACAATTGATAAATTAATTCTTACACCCGGTTTGCGAAATGAAAACATTACTGTAACAAACAACGATTATGGAAAATCAGACTTAAATAGGACTGGAGTAAATTTAAAAACTACCGAAAATAAAGTAAATGTATGGATTCCGGGATTGGGGATTTTATACAACTTAAACGATAGCTACAAATTATTTGGAAGTTTACACAAAGGATTTTCTCCTGCAGGAGCATTGCCAGGAGAAGATGCTGAAAACAGTATTAATTCTGAATTTGGCTTTCGAATGAATAAAAATGCTTTTTCATCTGAAATTGTGACGTTCTATAATGAATATTCAAATATGCAAGGAGCAGATACTATGTCTGGTGGAGGCACCGGAACTGGTGATTTGTTTAACGCAGGGAAAGCAACTGTAAATGGTTTGGAATTTACCGCCTCTTATGATGTTTTAAATAAATCAAACATTTTTAAATTGCCAATTGCTTTAAGTTATACCTATACTAACACCGAATTAAAATCGAATTTTATTAGCCCAAGTTGGGGAACAGTAACTTATGGTGACGAAATTCCATTTATTGCCAAAAATCAATTGGCCGTAACAGCCGATTTAGAACATAAGAAATTCAGTTTTGCTACAAACGCAAGATATATTGGTAAATTTAGAACAAAAGCAGGTCAAGGAGAAATTCCAGCTAATTACAAAATTGAGGATAATATCATTATTGACATTGCAGCAAAATACCATATAACCAATAAGGTAAGCTTAACTTCAAATATTATCAACTTATTAGATTCAGACAAAGGAGTTGCAAGAACACCAGCAGGATTAAGACCTAGTCATCCTTTTGGAATTAATGCAGGAATATTGGCACGATTTTAATCAAAAATAATTTTAAACTAAAAACCCGACCCGTTTTAAAAACGAGTCGGGTTTCGTGTTTTATAAACTAAACCAATCTTATTTCAATCCTGCAATACTCTGCTCGATTGTAGCAATTTTTGCCAAAGCATCTACTTCTTTTTGTCTTTCGATTGCCAAAACTTTCTCTGGTGCTCCAGCCACAAATTTCTCGTTAGCCAATTTACTTTGAACCGATTTCAAGAAGCCTTGGGTGTAAATTAACTCGGTAGTTAGTTTTGCAATTTCTTCTTCCACATTTATATTTCCTGTGATTGGAATAAAATATTCATTGGATTTTACACGGAAAGACAGAGCGCCATCCACTTTATCCGAAACATATTCTAAGGAAGTGATGTTCCCTAATTTGGTCACCACAGCATCAAAATAAGTCGATGCTTTATCGTGATTCACAATTCGTAATTCAATGGTATCTTTAAACGGAATATTCTTGTCTTTACGTATCGTTCTGATTCCTGAAATCACTTCGATTGTATTTTCGAAATCTGTAATTAATTGCGCATTAAACGGTTTTATTTGGGGCCAAGTCGAAACGATTAACGCTTCTTCTGGACTTCTTTCGGCAAGAATTTGCCAAATTTCCTCGGTTAAGAACGGCATAAACGGATGCAATAATTTCATGTTGCTTTCGAGCATTTCTATTGCTTTCGCCAATGTTAGGCTGTCAATAGGTTGTTGGTAAGCAGGTTTTATCATTTCGAGAAACCATGAACAAAAATCGTCCCAAACCAGTTTATAAATCCCCATCAAGGCATCGGAAATTCTGTATTTTTCGAAATTGTCTTCGATTTCTAAAAGCGTTTGTTGTAACTTGGCTTCATACCATTCTATCGCCACTTTGGAGGATTCCGGTTGCGGAATAGCATCCGAAACTTCCCAACCTTTGATCAGTTTGAAGGCATTCCAAATTTTATTGGTAAACGCTTTTCCTTGGTTACACAATTCTTCGTCAAACATAATATCGTTTCCTGCAGAAGCACTCAAAAGTAATCCTACTCGAACTCCATCGGCACCAAATTTTTCGATTAACTCCAATGGTTCCGGTGAATTCCCTAATGATTTTGACATTTTACGTCTTTGTTTGTCGCGAACCAAACCCGTCAAATACACATTCGAAAATGGTTTTTTACCTGTATATTCATAACCCGCGATAATCATTCGTGCCACCCAGAAAAACAAAATATCCGGTCCGGTTACCAAATCATTCGTTGGATAATAATATTTGAAATCTTCGTTTTCAGGATCCATAATTCCCCCAAAAACAGACATTGGCCAAAGCCAAGAAGAGAACCAGGTATCTAGGGCGTCAACATCTTGTTTTAAGTTGTTGGTGGTTAGTTGTTGGTTGTTGGTTTTTTCTTTGGCTAAAGCCAAAGCTTCCTCAATGTTTTCAGCCACAACGAAATCTTCTTTTCCATCGCCATAGAAATAGGCTGGGATTTGTTGTCCCCACCACAATTGTCGAGAAATATTCCAATCGCGAATGTTATTCAACCAATGTGCGTAGGTATTATTAAAACGTGCCGGATGCAATTTGATGTCGCCATCAACCAAAACAGATTTAATTCCTGGTTTAACCAAATCTTCCATTTTCAGGAACCATTGATCGGACAAACGCGGTTCGATTACGGCTTTGGTTCTTTCGGAAGTTCCTACTTTATTCAGGTGAATCTCCGTTTTGGCTAAAGCTCCGATTATTTCTAATTCTTTGGCAATTGCTGTGCGAACCACAAAACGGTCTTTTCCTTGGTACTGTAATCCAAAACTATTTAAAGTGGCATCTTCATTAAAAATATCAATGATCTCCAAATTATGTTTTTCACCCAAAGCTTTATCGTTCATATCATGAGCCGGTGTCACTTTCAAGCAACCCGTTCCAAATTCGATATCAACGTAGTCGTCTTCTATAATTGGAATCACCCGACCACAAATGGGCACAATGGCTTTCTTGCCTTTCAAATGGGCAAAACGTTCGTCATTTGGGTTGATACAAATAGCGGTGTCACCAAAAATAGTTTCGGGACGCGTTGTGGCAACCATCAGAAAGTCTTCACTTCCATCGATTTTATATTTTAGAAAATATAATTTCCCTTGTTGTTCTTCATAAATTACCTCTTCGTCGGAAAGTGTGGTTTTGGCTTCCGGATCCCAATTTACCATTCGGTACCCTCTATAAATCAAACCCTTGTTGTACAAATCGACAAAAGAGCGAATTACCGAAGCTGACATATCCGAATCCATGGTAAATTTTGTTCTCTCCCAATCGCAAGAGCAACCCAATTGTTTGAGTTGTTCCAGAATTACCCCACCATATTTGTCCGTCCATTCCCAAGCATGTGCCAAAAATTCTTCGCGTGTTAAATCATTTTTATTGATTCCTTCGGCTTTTAATTTAGCAACCACCTTGGCTTCCGTCGCAATTGAGGCGTGATCCGTTCCGGGAACCCAACAAGCGTTGAAGCCTTTAAGACGTGCTCTTCGAATCAAAACATCCTGAATGGTATTATTCAACATGTGCCCCATGTGCAAAACTCCAGTCACATTAGGCGGAGGAATTACGATGGTATATGGCGTTCGGTGATCTGGCTCCGAATGAAAATAATTGTTTTTCATCCAGTAGTCATACCACTTATTTTCAATGGTTTTGGCGTCGAATTCTGCAGGGATTGTCATAAAAAGCAACTGTTAAAACCAAAATTTACCTTTGGTCTGATTTTTGTAAATATAATCGAGAACAAAAGTAAATAATTAAGTACAGTATAAAAAGATAAATAAATAATTGTCTATTAATTAAAACTAATTACATTTACTCATTGATTTAAAAAAAACTAGGATGAAAAATATAACCGCTTTACTAGCAATCGTATTAATAAGTAGTTTGAGTTTTGCACAAGAAGGCCCTAAAATTGAATTTAAAGTAAAAAACAATACTATAGATTACGGTATCATTTCAAAGAAAAAGGACAATGGTCTTCGTTCTTTTGAATTTACTAACACCGGCGATGCACCTTTAATTATTACCAACGTGCTCTCGACCTGTAAATGTATTGTATCTAATAAGCCGAGCGAATCAATTCTGCCGGGGAAAACTGGAAAAATTGACATTCGATACAATATGACTCCTGGCCCAATAAGAAAAACCATTACGATTGAATCTAATGCTGTAAATTATGAAGGAGGTATAATTGCCTTAAAAATTAAGGGCGAAGTGATTGCTGACGAATAACATTTAAATAATTTTGATTCTAAATGCTTCTTGGAAATAATCAAGAAGCGTTCTTTTTTATACTACATACTGAAATTTATAGGGAGTACTAACTCCCTATACCTTCTTTTGAATTAAAAAAACCTCATATCTGAAAACGGGCTAAGCAAAATTGAATAGAAAACATAAAATAATTGTTTTTTTTTATCAAAAATGATTTGCAAAAAGTTACTGAAAATATAGCTTTTAATGCCTCTTTAACTACAAATAAGACTATAGCTCTATTAAATTCGAAAAAAAATCGCAAATTTGCTTTAAATTTTACAAATATGCCTGAAATTTCAATCAGAGGTCGAAGAATGCCCGAATCGCCAATTCGAAAGTTAGCTCCTTATGCTGATATGGCCAAAAAAAAAGGTCATAAAGTTTATCATTTAAACATAGGACAACCCGATATAAAAAGTCCTGAAATTGCTATTAATGCCATAAAAAATATTGATTTAAAAATTATAGAGTATGGTCCTTCGGCCGGTTATGAAAGTTATCGAAAAAAACTAGCTCAATTTTACATTAAACAAGATGTAAAAGTGGGATTTGAAGACATAATGATAACTACGGGTGGTTCTGAAGCACTTTTATTTGCACTTGGCAGCATCATGGATCCGGGGGACGAAGTAATAATCCCTGAGCCTTTTTATGCGAATTACAGTGCTTTCTCGGAAGAATCAAGCGCTACCGTAGTACCTGTAATTTCTAATATTGAAAGTGGGTTTACACTTCCAACCATTGAAGAATTTGAAAAAGCAATTTCACCAAAAACCAAAGCCATTCTAATCTGTAATCCAAATAATCCAACAGGATATTTGTATTCGGAAACCGAAATAAATAAATTGGGTGAATTGGTACGAAAACACGATTTATTTTTAATCGCAGACGAAGTGTATCGTGAATTCATTTATGATGAGAAAGACAAACATTTTTCTGTAATGAACTTAAAAGGAATCGAACAAAATGTAATCATGATTGATTCGGTCTCCAAAAGATACAGTATGTGTGGCGCTCGTATTGGTTGTATGGTCACAAAAAACAGAGAAGTAATCGCAGCTGCAATGAAATTTGCACAAGCGCGTTTATGCCCACCGACTATTGAGCAAATTGCTTGTGAAGCCGCAATAGACACCCCTCAAAGTTATTTTGACGAAGTAATTGTCGAGTACAAAGAAAGAAGAGATGCTTTGATTAGCGAATTAAATAAAATAGAAGGTGTTATAGTTAAGACCCCAAAAGCTGCTTTTTACTGTATCGCTCAATTGCCTGTAGAAAATACTGATGATTTTGCACAGTGGCTACTTGAAAGTTATAATTTGGATGGAGAAACTGTTATGGTAGCTCCTGCCGGAGGATTTTATTCCACTCCAGGCATAGGACTGAATCAAGTTCGAATTGCTTATGTCCTGAAGAAAGAAGATTTAATTCGGGCGGTACACATTTTAAAAAAGGCTATCCAAGTCTACAATTCAGAAAAAAAGCATTTAATTTTAAAAAGTGCTGACAACGAAAATACCTAAATTAATTAATAAAGGTCCTAGAAATTCTTTGGTTTTTATTAATTATATTTGCCCCTTAAATTAATACCCACAATATAGCACCCTTTTGATGATAAATAAAGAAGAATTTCAAGACGAAATAGGAGACAATCATATTAGTTTAAGCGCAAAAAACCCGCTTAGAGAAGATGCTTTTGATATTTCAGATGATCAAAAAATTCAGAAAATAAAAAAAGATGTCGAAAATATTCTGATTACTCTTGGAATGGATTTGACAGATGATAGCTTAAAAGGCACACCAAACCGTGTGGCAAAAATGTTTGTGAAAGAAATTTTTGGAGGACTGAATCCTACCAAAAAGCCAAGTGCATCCACATTTGAAAATGGCTATAAATATGGGGAAATGCTAGTCGAAAAAAACATCACCCTTTACTCCACTTGCGAACACCATTTACTTCCCATAATAGGAAAAGCCCACGTAGCCTATGTTTCAAAAGGCAGAGTGATTGGACTATCAAAAATAAACCGAATTGTTGAATATTATGCCAAAAGACCGCAGGTACAAGAACGCCTAACGATGCAAATCGTACAAGAGCTTCAAATTGCCCTTGGAACTGAAGATGTGGCTTGCATCATTGATGCCAAACATCTTTGTGTTAATTCTAGAGGAATAAAAGATATCGAAAGCAGCACCGTAACTTCTGAATTTGGTGGAAAATTTAAAAACGAACAAACTCGAAGAGAGTTGCTGGATTACATTAAATTCGACACCAAGTTTTAGACTATATTTCTTGTTAGTTAACTTTCTTATTATATAAAATGCCTTTACACAAAACCCAAACCTTAAAAATATACAATTCTCTTTCAGGAGAAAAGGAAATTTTCACGCCAATTCATGAAGGAAACGTGGGGATGTATGTTTGCGGACCAACGGTTTATAGCAATGTGCATTTAGGAAATGTGCGCACTTTTATGTCTTTTGATATCATCTTTAGGTATTTTTTGCACTTGGGTTACAAAACACGTTATGTCAGAAACATTACCGATGTGGGTCATATTGTGGATGATGTGGACGATGGTGAAGACAAAATTGCCAAAAAAGCACGATTGGAACAATTGGAACCTATGGAAGTCGTTCAACAATATACCGTTGATTTCCATGAAATTTTAAGTTTGTTCCATTTTTTGCCACCGAGTATTGAACCCACAGCAACGGGACATATTATTGAACAAATTGAAATCGTCAAAAAAATTATTGACAATGGATTTGCCTATGAAGTCAATGGATCCGTGTATTTTGATGTTGTTAAATATAATAAGACCAATAATTACGGCATATTAAGCGGGAGAAACATTGATGAAATGTTAGCTAACACAAGAGATTTAGACGGCCAAGGTGATAAAAAAAATGTACAAGATTTTGCGCTTTGGAAAAAAGCTGAACCACAACATATTATGCGATGGCCTTCGCCATGGAGCGATGGTTTCCCGGGTTGGCATTTAGAATGCACTGCGATGAGCACCAAATATTTGGGGAATCATTTTGACATTCATGGTGGTGGAATGGATTTAAAATTCCCGCATCACGAATGCGAAATTGCTCAGAATCAAGCTTGTACAGGCCATACGCCAGTTAACTATTGGATGCATGCTAATATGCTGACTTTAAACGGCAAAAAAATGGCAAAATCTACAGGAAACAATATCTTACCAAGGGAGATTTTGACTGGCGAAAAACCTATTTTAAGCAAAGCTTTCTCCCCGAGTGTTGCTCGATTTTTTATGCTCCAAGCACATTATAGAAGCAATCTTGACTTTACGAATGACGCTATTCTTGCTGCTGAAAAAGGATTTTACAGATTAATGGAAGCCTTAGATGGATTGGCAGCAATTACGCCAAGCTCTACTTCTACCATAGATATTTCTAGCTGGAAACAAAATTGTTATGACGCCATGAATGATGATTTCAATAGTCCAATTTTGATAGCACAATTATTTGAAGGGGTCCGTTTTATCAATTTATTAAAAGATAATGCAGCCACACTCACTTCCGAAGATTTAAAAACACTCCAATCATCGATGCATTGCTTTGTTTTTGATGTTTTGGGTTTAAAGGACGAAAAAACCGTTGGAAACAATAACGAAAAACTAGATGGGGTAGTAAATATGCTAATTAACATGCGAATGGAAGCTAGGGCGAATAAAGACTTTACACTATCAGACCAAATTCGTGATCAGTTAATTGCCTTGGGAATCCAATTAAAAGACGGCAAAGAAGGAACTACATTTAGTATTCAGTAATCCGATCGGATTTCAGATTTTTAATCTCAAAATCATTTTGTCAAGAATCATCATATTTCCATTTGTACTCTTAGTTCGTTTTTATCAAAACGCGATTTCTCCTTTTACACCATCAGCCTGCAGGTTTGAACCCACTTGTTCGAGTTATATGATCGAAGCGCTGCAAAAACACGGTCTATTTTATGGTGGATTTCTTGGAACAAAAAGAATATTAAGTTGTCATCCCTGGGGGAAAAAGGGGTATGACCCTGTTCCATCAAAGAAACACAACCATTAATAAAAACAAAGTCAAAACAAAAAATGTATTTTTACACCAAATAAGAAATTAAGAAATAATGACACACGATTTAAACACAGTATGGAATCCGCCAATAGGTTTTGATTTAGGGTTTTTTGTAATTCGATATTATAGCTTAATGTTTGTAATCGCTTTTGGATTGGGTTGGTACATTATGAAAAATATATTTGAACGCGAAAATGAATCGTTAGAAATACTAGATTCCTTATTTATTTGGACTGTTTTAGCCACATTAATTGGCGCTCGCCTAGGTCATGTTTTGTTTTACGATTGGGAATATTACCGTAATCATCTGTTGGAGATATTTTTGCCGTTCCGAATTACTCCAAACTTTGAATTTACAGGTTTTCAAGGACTAGCAAGCCATGGCGCTGCAGTATCCATTATAATAGCGATGTATTATTTCAGCAAAAAAGTAATGAGAAGACCGCTGTTATGGATGTTGGACAGAATCGTTATACCTGTGGCTAGTGGGGCTATTTTTGTAAGATTAGGCAATTTTTTCAATTCAGAAATTGTTGGTAAGGAAACGGATTCACCACTAGGAATAAAATTTGTTAGGGATTATTTCAGTCCAAATGATGCCGTGAATGCTACTCAAATAGCAAAGCCAAAAGAGGCCTATCATGCGATTGCCAACGACCCGAAGTTTGCAGAATTACTGCAACAAGTGCCTGCCAAACATCCTGCGCAACTATATGAAGCTTTTTGTTATATTTTTGTCTTTGCTATCTTGTTCTTTATGTATTGGAAAACGGAAGCAAGAGAAAAATCAGGATTCTTATTTGGATTATTCCTTGTACTTTTGTTTACGGTTCGTTTCTTTGTAGAATTTTTGAAAGAAAGTCAAGGTGGTTTTGAAAGCGCATTAGGGTTGTTATCAACTGGACAATGGCTAAGTATTCCTTGTGTCTTGGTTGGGTTATACTTTGTCTTTACTGCCAAAAAACCTATTCACTTATAAAACGACTAAACTAAAATTAGACCAAAAGAATCTTTTACCATTTTACAAAGGAAAAGAAAATCCAAATTCAACATTTTGGGTGTTAAACCCGGCATTCGAATTTTGAATTCCGGCATTTGAAACATGACGACGATTCGGTCTTATATCAAATGTTACTTCGTGCATTTTCAATGAAAGACCCAACGACAAAACATCAGAAAAAGCAAAACCTTTAGAAAGTCTTTCTGTCTCTGAGTCCGTAATCATTGGACCGATACTTGCCAATACATATACACTTACTTTTTTAGAAATCGGTTTTCTAACGCATAATCCAATACCCAAGGCATATTCCTTGATATCTTTCAACTTTGTAAATTTATCTCTTTTTTCTTCAAAATTTATCTCCTCTGGCGTAACGAAATACAAGTTCAAAAGTTGATGTGTTGCGAAGTTAAGTTCGGGTTGCAGCATTAATTCATACTTGAAATGATTCGTCTCTTTAATGAGATAACAAAGCTGTACTTTATAATAGTTATTGGTATAAGTATAATTGCTGTTTTTTATTTCACTTCCAAAACCATAGTAAAATCCAATGCTAGTTTCTCTCTTTGTATTTTGGCCGTAAAAAGTAGCGGAACTGAAAATTAGAATTAATACAAAAAACTTTGTTTTGTCCATATATGGAATTTGCTTTGTTATTAATAATCGCCAATCAACCGCCAAATTATTCAAAAAAATAATAAAATTCTAAATTTGAAGCCTCAAAAAAAAGACCCGAATAAAATTCGAGTCTTTTATATATTTAAGAACAAATAACATTAAGCATTGTGTTCTTCTTCAATTTTTTTATGATCCGCTTCAGAAATTGTATCACACAAAACTGGAGTGGCAATAAACAAGGATGAATAGGTTCCAACTATAATACCTATCAACATCGCAAAGATAAATCCTCGGATGGATTCACCACCGAAAATGAACATAATCAACAATACCATAATCATTGTTAAAGAGGTATTAATGGTTCTGGACATCGTGCTGTTAATAGACTGGTTCACAATTTGATTAAAATCACCTTTTGCAGTTTTTCCGCCTAGATACTCTCGAACCCTGTCAAATACAATCACTGTATCATTCATGGAGTACCCGATAACGGTAAGAATCGCTGCGATAAAGTGCTGGTCGATTTCCATACCAAAAGGCATAAATTTATAACACAAAGAGTAAATTCCCAATACAAAAATAACGTCGTGCACCACAGCAGCAATAGCTCCTAAACTGTATTGCCATTTTCTAAAACTGATAACCAAATACAAACCTACAATAAGCATCGCACCAAGTACTGCCCAGTAGGCATTAGTTTTGATATCTTCCGCTACTGTTGGACCCACTTTTGAAGCTTGTAAAATACCTACTTGTTTTCCGTCATAAGCATTTACAAATCTGTCATAAGTCATTCCAGCGGAATAATGTTGTTTCAAATTATCGTACAACAATTTATTCACCTCTAAATCGGCTTCTACTCCGTGTTCTTGTACTTTATATTTGGTGGTAATCTTCAACTGATTGTTGTTACCAAATACCTTAGCCTCTACGCTACCTAAAACTTTAGTAAGCTCCATTTTTATTTCTTCGGCTTTAACCGGTTTTTCAAAACGCACCTGGAAAGTTCTTCCTCCTACAAAGTCGACACCTTGGTCCAAACCATTTGTAGCTAATGAATAAATACTTACAATTGTAACAATTGCTGAAAAAGCATAAGTCCATTTTTTAACACCCAAGAAATCAAAATGGAAATTAGTGAAGAAATTTTTAGAGAATCCTGTGACAAATGATAATTTGTTGCTTTTACTGATACTCCAGTCTATAAATATTCTTGCGATAAATATGGAAGTAAACAAAGAGGTAACAATACCTATTAACAAAGTAGTTGCGAAACCTTTAATTGGTCCTGAACCAAAAATAAACAACACTCCACCAGTTAAAATATGGGTAACGTTTGCATCCACAATAGAACGCATCGCTCCTTTCCAACTATAGGAAGTTTTTACTGCTTCTTCTAGTGATTTACCAGAACGTAATTCCTCTTTGGCTCGTTCGTAGATGATGATATTGGCATCAACCGCTGTACCCATTGTCAAAACAATACCGGCAATACCCGGTAAAGTAAGCACCGCACCTATACTAGCTAAAATTCCGAATAAGAAAAGTAAGTTTACTGCCAATGCCAAGTTAGCATACCAACCTGATTTTCCATAATAAATTAACATCCAAAGCGATACTAAAAGCAATCCAATAAGAGCTGAATTGGTTCCATTATCGATAGCTTCTTGACCCAAAGATGGCCCAACCACTTCTGATTGAACAATATCTGCGGCTGCAGGAAGTTTACCCGCTCTAAGAACGTTTGCTAAATCTTTTGTTTCTGTAATATCAAAAACTCCCGAAATTTCAGATCTACCACCGGAAATAGGTCCGCTAGAGACTCCCGGTGCAGAATATACAATATTATCCAAAACTATAGCAATATTGCTTTTTTGGGTATACGCTTTTCCTGTTAGTTCTTCCCAAGCCTTAGCTCCTTGACCATTCATTTGCATAGAAACGGCTGGTTTTCCTAATTGATCAAACGTATCACTTGCATCGGTAACCACTCCACCACCCATTGCAGCTATATTATCTCTATTTCCTTTTAACGCATATAGTTCTACTGCCTCAATGTCTTTTCCATCCTTATCCTTGATTGTAGTTGGTTTTCCCCAAACAAATTTGGCGTAAAGTTGAGTTGGCGCTAATAAAACCCTGATATCGGCTCTTCTCAAATAACCACCAACAACGGCAGTATCTTTTGGCATAAAAAGGCCTAAAACAGGCCCGCCACCTTGACCGATAATTTTATCCAATAAAGGATTGTTTCCTTTTTTTGTGGATGCTGAATCTTTTGTATTGGTCAATAAGGCGCTTAAAGAATCTTTGGCCGCCGTTTTAACTTCTGTTTTTTTGATTTCTGTTTTTTTCAACGACTCATTGGCAGCCATTAAGAAATTGCCAATTTCATCAATTTTATAAGTTTCCCAAAACTCTAATTGAGCAGTACTTTGCAATAATTTTTTGATTCTGTCAACATCTTTGGCTCCAGGAAGTTCTACAAGGATTCTACCAGATTCACCCAATTTTTGAATATTAGGTTGCGTTACGCCAAATTTATCGATACGTTTTCTTAATACTCCAAAAGCACTTTCAACTGATTCGTCAACTTTTCTTTTGATTACTTTTTGCGCCTCAACATCGGTCATTTGAAAATTAATTCCACCTTCTCCTTGCAAGGTTCTATTGGCAAAAATATCAGGCGAAGCCAATTTCACACTTCCTTTTGAGTTAGCTTCAAAAGCTTCAAAGAAAGCATCAATGTAAGTTTGATTTCCTTTTTGATTAGCTGTGGCATCTGCCAAAGATTTATTAAAAACAGGGTTTTTAGAATTATTGGATAATCCTTTCAAAACATCCTTAACTGATATTTGTAAAATTACGTTGATACCACCTTCTAAGTCAAGACCTTTGTTGATTTGCTTGTCCTTTACTTCATTGAAAGTAAAATTGGTAAAACCAAAATCAAACACATTTTCCTTACCGATAGAATCTAGATATTTTAATTCTTTTTCAGGATTTCCACCAGCAAAAGATTTAGCATCGTTTTTTATTTTACTGGAAACAAAAGTGAACGAAAGTTGGTAAATGCTTACCAGTGCAAATAGAATTGCGAAAAATTTAATAAGTCCTTTATTCTGCATTATTACTAAGTATTAATTATTGTAATTTATTTTTTGTTTGAATCTCTTAAAACATGCTGTAAAATTAATTTTTATTGAAAAATAAAAAAATCATGAAGCACTTCTTTGTTTTTAAACCGAGCAAATATATAATTAACGAAAAGATTAACCAATTTATTTATTGATAAATGTCAAAAAAAAGACTGCAAAAGTGCAGTCTTCTCTTTTTTACGCCTTTATTATTATGCTAAAACCGATTTTAGGTCGGCATTCATGTTTCTAACAGCATCAGCACTTTTAGCAAAAGCTGCTTTTTCAGCATCGTTTAATTTAATATCAAGAATTTCTTCGATTCCGTTTTTACCTATAATACAAGGAACGCCAATACAAATATCGCTTTGTCCGTATTCACCTTCCAACATTACTGAACAAGCGATCATTTTCTTTTGGTCATTCAAAATACTATCTACTAAATAAGCGACCGAAGCTCCTGGCGCATACCAAGCTGAAGTTCCTAAAAGACCAGTCAATGTGGCTCCACCAACCATAGTGTCAGCAGCAACTTTCGCTAATTCATCCTCTGACAAAAACTCAGAAACTGGAATACCATTATAAGAAGCTAATCGTGTTAATGGAATCATGGTGGTATCACCGTGACCTCCAATAACCATTGCCGAAACGTCATTCGATGGTTTGTCTAAGGCTTTTGATAAATAATATCTAAAACGAGAGCTGTCAAGTGCCCCACCCATTCCTATAATTCTATTTTTTGGCAATCCTGTAGCTTTCAATGTCAAATAAGTCATAGTGTCCATAGGGTTTGAAACCACCACTATTATTGCGTTTGGAGAATGAGTCAAAACATTATCCGCAACAGATTTAACAATCCCTGCATTAATACCTATCAATTCCTCACGGGTCATTCCAGGTTTTCTTGGAATTCCAGAAGTAATAACTACTACATCACTATTAGCTGTTTTTGAATAATCATTGGTCACACCTGAAACTCTAGTATTAAAACCTGTATTGGTGGCGCATTGAGAAATATCCATTGCTTTACCTTCGGCAAAACCTTCTCTAATGTCTAATAATACTACTTCACTTGCAATTCCTCTATAAGAAATTGAATCTGCGCAAGATGCTCCTACATTTCCCGCTCCTACAATTGTAACTTTCATTATATTAATTTTTATTGATGTTTATTTTATTTTTAAAAAAGCATTATGCATCTATATTGGCGTAAACCGCATTTTTTTCGATAAATTCTCTTCTTGGTGGAACCTCATCACCCATTAGCATAGAAAAAACTCTATCTGCTTCGGCAAGGCTTTCAATAGTGATTTGTCGTAAAGTTCTAAAGCTTGGATCCATGGTGGTTTCCCATAATTGCTCTGCGTTCATTTCACCAAGACCTTTATAGCGCTGAATTGCTGCGCTTCCACCCATTCTAGCATTGGCCTGATCGCGTTGATCATCGTTCCAAGCGTATTCTTTTTTATTTCCTTTTTTGACTAAATACAAAGGAGGGGCTGCAATATATACATGCCCTTCTTCGATTAATTCTTTCATAAATCGGAAGAAAAATGTCAAAATCAAAGTAGAAATGTGGCTTCCATCGACATCGGCATCACACATAATAATTACTTTATGATATCTCAATTTTTCAATATTCAATGCTTTACTGTCTTCGGCAGTTCCTATGGTTACTCCAAGAGCCGTAAATATATTTCGAATCTCTTCATTTTCAAAAACTTTATGATGCATTGCTTTTTCGACATTCAAAATCTTACCTCTCAGAGGCAAAATAGCTTGAAAAGCCCGGTCACGACCTTGCTTGGCCGTTCCTCCAGCCGAATCTCCCTCGACAAGATACACTTCGCATTTTGCAGGATCTTGTTCAGAACAATCAGATAATTTTCCTGGCAAACCACCGCCACCCATAACAGTTTTGCGTTGGACCATCTCACGCGCTTTTTTGGCAGCGTGACGTGCCTGAGCCGCAAGAATTACTTTTTGAACGATGATTCGAGCATCATTTGGATTTTCTTCCAAATAATTTTCAATCATATCTCCAACGGCTTGACTTACCGGAGAAACTACTTCCCTATTTCCTAGTTTTGTTTTGGTCTGTCCTTCAAATTGTGGCTCGGCTACTTTAACCGAAATAATAGCTGTTAATCCTTCACGAAAATCATCTCCAGCAATTTCGAACTTCAATTTATCCAACATTCCAGAAGCGTCTGCATATTTCTTTAACGAACGAGTAAGTCCAGTTCTAAAACCTTGCAAGTGCGTTCCCCCTTCATGAGTGTTGATGTTATTTACATAAGAAAAAATATTCTCGGTGTAACTGGTATTATAAATCAAGGCAACCTCAACTGGAATTTCGCCTTTTTCGGAATCCATAGAAATAACGTGCGCAATAATTGGCTCACGATTTCCGTCTAAATAACGAATGTATTCTTTAAGTCCTTCTGTTGAATGGAAAATCTCAGAAACGAAATTTCCGTCTTTATCCAACTCTCTTTTGTCCGTGAAAGTTATTGTAATTCCTTTATTTAGGAAAGACAACTCCCGCATACGGGCCGACAAGGTGTCATAAGCAAACTCAACAGTTTGTGTAAAAATGGTTGAATCTGGATAAAAAGTAACAATGGTTCCTCTTTTTGTCGTCTCACCAATTTGTTTTACAGGATATAACGATTTTCCTCTTTCATATTCTTGCTCATATACTTTTCCATCTCTGTGAACCGTAGCTCTCAAATGTTTAGACAATGCATTTACCACCGAAACTCCGACGCCGTGTAACCCTCCAGAAACTTTATAAGAATCTTTATCGAATTTTCCTCCGGCACCAATTTTAGTCATTACAACTTCTAATGCAGAAACACCTTCTTTTTTATGTATATCAACTGGAATTCCACGACCATTATCTTCAACGGTAATAGACCCATCTTCATTTATATCAACACTAATAGTGTCACAATGACCGCCCATCGCCTCATCAATAGAGTTATCGACAACTTCATAAACTAAATGATGCAATCCTCGAACTCCTACATCTCCAATATACATTGATGGACGCATCCTTACATGTTCCATTCCCTCTAATGCCTGAATACTATCTGCGGAATAATTGTTCTTCTTGTTTTCTTCGCTCATGTTTTTTATTCTAAAAAATGTATTTTTTGTATAACACGCAAATATATAAAAACGGAAATTATATAACAGCTAAAATCCCCTTTTAAGCAGTTAAGTTATTAACATTTGTTTATATTATTCGCAAGAAACGCTCTCGATATGGAGAGCGTTTGTCAAACTTTAAAAGTTATAATCTTATCTATTCGTTTTATACTTTTATATAGGCATCATCATGAACACTAGCAACTGCTCTTCCGGAAGGATCGTTCATGTTTTTGAAGGATTCATCCCATTCTAAAGCTATTTTTGTACTACAAGCCACACTTGCCTCTTGCGGAACACACAATGCTGCAGCATCGCTTGGAAAATGTTCCGTAAATATAGAACGATAATAGTATTCTTCTTTTGAAGATGGTGTTTGTAAAGGGAATTTATATTTAGCATTCGCTAATTGTTCATCAGAAACCGCCTCACCAACTACTACTTTCAAGGTATCAATCCAACTATACCCAACGCCGTCACTAAATTGTTCTTTTTGTCTCCAAGCTACACTTTCTGGTAACATATCTTCAAATGCCTTGCGAACTACCCATTTTTCCATCGGATGTGCTGCGTTAATCATTTTGTCTTGTGGGTTGATTCGCATTGCCACATCCATAAATTCTTTATCTAAAAATGGCACGCGACCTTCTATCCCCCAAGCCGCCAAACTTTTATTGGCACGCAAACAATCATACATATGTAATTTACCTAATTTACGAACGTTTTCTTCGTGAAATTCTCTAGCATTAGGAGCTTTATGAAAATAAAGATAGCCTCCAAACAACTCATCGGCTCCTTCGCCTGATAACACCATTTTAATTCCCATAGACTTAATAACTCTCGCCATTAACCACATAGGTGTTGATGCTCTAATAGTAGTTACATCATATGTTTCCAAGTTATAGACTACGTCCCGAACAGCATCTAAACCTTCTTGAATGGTGAATTTTATTTCGTGGTGAATAGTTCCAATATGTTCTGCTACAATTTGAGCAGCGGCTAAATCAGGCGACCCCTCTAATCCCACAGAAAAAGAGTGCAATTGTGGATACCAAGCATCTGCTTCATCACCAGATTCAATTCGTTTTTGGGCATATTTTTTGGCCACAGCCGAAGTAATAGAAGAATCCAATCCTCCTGAAAGCAAAACACCATAAGGCACATCGCTCATCAACTGTCTGTGAACCGCAGCTTCAAGAGCTACTTTAATTTCGTCAATACTCGTTACGTTGTCTTTTACAGCATCGTAATCTACCCACTCTCTTTTGTACCATTGTACAAATTCCCCGTCTTTACTACTCATGTAATGACCTGGAGGAAATAATTGAATTTTAGTACAATACCCTTCTAGCGCTTTCAATTCAGAAGCTACATAAAAAGTTCCATGTTGATCCCAACCAATATATAGTGGAATAATCCCCATGTGATCACGAGCAACAAAATATTCGTCTTTTTCTATATCGTATATGGCAAAACCAAAAATACCATTCATCTCATCAATAAAATGAGGTCCTTTTTCTTTGTAAAGCGCCAAGATGACTTCACAGTCACTCTCCGTTTTAAAGTTATATTTCCCTTCAAATTGCTTACGTAATTCTCTGTGATTATAAATTTCACCATTGGCAGCCAAAACAAGATTTCCATCTGGACTAAACAATGGTTGTTTCCCTGAAGCTGGATCTACAATCGCCAAACGCTCGTGTGACAAAATAGCTTTTTCATTACTGAAAATTCCGCTCCAATCCGGTCCGCGATGACGGATTATTTTTGACATTTCCAAAACCTTAGGTCTTAAAATATCCGCTTTTTGTTTTAAATCGAAGGCACATACTATTCCGCACATAATATTTTTGTTTCAAGTTTAGGGTTTCAAGATATTACAGAAACCCGTTTATTCATTTTTAAAGGGCAAAGATGTATTTTTAGTTCTAATTACAAAACATAAATAGACTATTTAGTTTTAAATTATAACTAAAAAAAGTAATTTAAATTAAAAGTGTAATTAAAACTAAACGAAAGATGGGGAAAAGGTTGTGGACTGTAAAGAAATAAAGCTTAAAGGTAATTTCGCAATGAAACTACTATCAAGTTTTCAAAAAAAAATGCAATCTTTAGAGCTTACTTTTTATCAAAATAAAGCACATTATTATACCTGTTATCAAAAGGAGAACTACCTGTATCGCCATTAGCAAGTGAGTAGGTTTTGCTCAATTGCAATTTTCCGTTTTCGATTTTAAAATCTTCCGCTATTTCTAAATAAGAAAAATAACGGTTTTCACAATCCATAAAAGCAGAATCAACTGATGCCATTTTGGTTGAAACTAATGACTCGAACTTTATTTTACCCGTCTTTGTGTCGGCATCATAAGACAAGATAGTGTAACCACCCATAAATCCATTGACTGAGGATTGACCATACATGTGTATACGGTCGGTTTCCGCCACTTTTTCAGAAGTAAAAGTCACATTCATTTCTTTCACTTTACCTTCGTTCATAAAACCACAAGGGGCATCCATAGCATCGCCCATTAATACATTTTTTAAAATCCAAGTTCCTTCAAGATTACTGAAAGCAGTTAATCTTTGTGTATTTAACGATTCCAAAGAAGTCTGATTTGAAGTTGAACAACTTATAATAGTAAACGACATTAATAAAATTGATATTTTTTTCATTTGTAAGAAGAGTTTAATTTAATTACTGTTTAATAAGTATTGCAAATCTATTTAATTTCTTTAAAAATATTGCTATGTAGGTATCTATTTCTATATTCAAAAAAATAGATTAGATAATAAAACCAGTGTCATATGGTAAAACTATATTTTTAAACTCAATTATCTTAACTAGAATCGTTTAAACAGAAAATAGTTTTCTATTTTTAAATGAATTTTTACAAAATTTCTTGAATAATGTAATTGGTAGTATTTATTTCAAAAGCATGATTCACCTGCATTCCTATCAGTTTATTTCCTAATGGAGAATGCGGTGATAAAGCAATTATATTAGTTCCCTCAACATTAATTTTTGGAAGCGCCACACTTAGATAAAGATAAATTCCATTCGCTTTTACCAAGCTTCCAACAATTATAGTTTTAGCAATTGTGTTAGAATCAATTTTATCTAAAACCATTTTCTGTTCCAAAACTTCTCTCAATTTACGATTGAGTTTTTCTTGCTCAATATGCATCATCGATAATGCCGTTTCGTGTTTGTCTCCGGCCGAACCTTTGGCGTCGTTTTTGGAATCTTCGGTAAGCGCTAAAATCATATCCTTGAAAACATCAATTCTGTCTTGGACTAATTGTAGATAATGTTGGTGGATTTTTTGTTTGAAAGTCATAGCGTTTTGCCACTTAGGCGCTAAGTCACAAAGAAAGAAAAGTTTTGTGGGTTTTTAAAAGGATAACATAAAAACTTCGTGGCTTTGGGTCTTGGTGGTGAAAAATTAAAAATCAAATTTATAATTCGCTCCTAAAACAACTTGAAATCCCTGAACTGGATAATTCAGCCATTTTTCATACGCTATATTTGTGATATTATTCGTTCTCAAAAAAGCAATCAATCTATCACTGTATTTGAACCCCAAATGTGCATTTGCATCAAAATAGCTATTCAAAGTTACGGGGACATAAGTCGGCGCAACTATGTAAACGATATCTTTATTTATTTTTAAGTCTTTTCTGTCACCAATATAAAACACATTTACGCCAGCATACCACTTTTTATTTATGTTAAAATCGATAGTTGAATTCAATTTAATTCCAGGTAAATTCCATGGTTCTTCTTGATTTTTATTAACATAACTACTAAAAGTTCCGTTGATTCCAAAAGTTACATTTTTCGAGAAAGCAGCTTTTAATTCTCCATAAAAACTAACTGTCTTCATATCATCATAAACGACCTGCATCGAATTCCCAAAAGCATAACTTTCATTAGAACTATTTTCGGTATAATCATTACTTTTAAACAAGGATTTATTTCTCTCATTTATGTAGGACCCCCGAATATTATAGCTAACATTATTGACTATTTTTCCTTTCAAACCTGCAAAAAAATCATACTGTTTGTCCGTAGGCAAAATATTTAACGTGGGCGATAAAAAAGGATTTTCGTTGACAAAATCCGAGTAGGTGTTCTGTTTTAAATTTCCTTCGGCACCGGCGTAAAATAGCATCAAATCATCAACGACATGATACAAAGCATTAATTTTAGGGTAAATTAAAAATTGATTGTTTTTATTTTTTGTATCCAATTTATAAAACAAACTAGCCCCAATATTAACTATCCAACCTTGCTCATGGAGTTCAAAAGAAGGGGCAATGCCTAAATTTGTACAGCCATATTGGATTGGGTTGCTGTTCGAATATTCTTTTTTGAAACTTCCTCCAAGATAATCCACAATTAGATTCATTTTTATTGCTTTGTCACTAATGTCAAATTCGAAAGATGGCTTTGCATAAAATCTATTTTCCGAAGAGCCAAAAGCATCCGAAAAATGATTTAATTTCAAGCTGGCTTCTTTCAAAACAGCATCATTAAATTCAATTTTACTTCCTAAATATAAGTTGTTATAACTTTGTTGTGGATTAATTCCGTTTATCAAAGCAACTCTGTCATTTGGTGCTAATCCGCTAGCAAAATCTGTTGGCAAACCATACCAATTATAAATTTGATTTTTATACCCTAAATCGACATTCCAGGACAAATACTTTCGATGAAAACCGTATTCTAAATCAACAGCCGTGTCATAAAATTTGTCTGATAATTCAACGTTTTTTATTCCGCCTTGAGAGGAAAGATGGCGAATCATTCCGCTTACATAATCAGTAGCATTTAGATTTTGATTGACAAAAAGTTCTGCATTAAAAATTCCGTAATTTCCAGTTCCAAAAGTAGCGTAATTTTTAAACAAATGGAGTTGTTGTTCTTTTTCTACTCTTTCAGCTTTTCCTTTTGATGGCATAAAAGTTGACGCTACCGGAAAGGAGAAAATAGTATACTTAATGACTTTCTTTTTAATGGTTCCTTCCTCCTCAATTGAAGGTGTTTCTATAACTTTGAAAGCATCAGAAATTGTCGGAGTATATGCTTTAACCACATTTACCTCTTCCGTCCCTATGTTTTCTTGCTTTTTTTGAGCGAAGGAAAATTGGAAAATTAAGAATAAGACAATTACACTTTTGAAATCGATTTTCATATTTTTTGTTTTAATGTGAATCACTTCGACAAGCTCAGTGTGACAACGTTTTAAATTAATTAGTTATCGATGAATTTGTTTTAGATTCTTCGTTTTTAATGCTGTCCAATTCCAATTGTGCTTCTGAAACTACATCTGGAAAATCGGTAAAGTTTTTTATCACGCTATCCAATATATATGTCGCTTGGAAACTGTCTTTCAATCCATAAAAATTTTTCGACATCAGAATTAATCCTTTGGCACCAAAATATTTATAACTCGAATAATTTTTGGCTAATTTTTGAACTACTGTATTTGATGCTTCAAATTTCTCCTCTTTATTTTTGAAATAGGCCTCATAATATAAGGCTTCGGCAGCCAATTCTCCTTTGGCAATAATTAGCAATTTGGCATAAGTTGCTCGAGCTTTAGCTTCATCACCTGATTGCATTGCCGCTCTCGCGACAATGATTTGCGCATCGCTTTTTACATTGTCATCTGTTTTGGGGTTGTCTAATACTTTCTCGGCATAAATAATTGAGTTTTCATAGTCCTTTTTATCATAATAACAGCGCATTAAATTAGACTGGGCGAAAATTTTGTTTTGAGGAAAATCAGCTTCGTTTTCCAAACGCAATAACACTGGAATTGCTTTATCGAAGGTATCACTTTTCAAGAAAATTTGTGCTAATCGCGCTAGAGCTTGTTCCGTGAATTCGCTTCGTGATTCATTAATCACAAATTCATAATTAGGAATGGATTGGCTTTCTTGCCCATCCGAAAAATAGGATTGAGCCAAATAGAAATTGGCTTTTAAGACGTGAATTCCGTTTGGAAATTTAGCAACATAACCACTAAATCCTGGAATGGCTTGTTTAGTATTGTTTTGCAAATATTGTTTTTCGGAGGCCTCAAAGGTATCATTGTCCAATTCCGCATCGGTTACAGCCACAAAATCCAAAGTACGAACCCAAGCAGCATATTCATCTACTTTACCGTTGTCCACATAAATCAACCGTGCGGTGGAAACGGCTTCTAAAGCTTCTGGAGTTTTAGGAAAATCAGCGGCAACTTTTTTGAATTTAGCCAAAGCTAGTTCGTCTTTATCCGAATTATAATAAACCAACCCTTGACGCAAAATCGCTCTTGAAGCGTAAGACCCTTTTTTGAATTCAGTATTCAAACGGTCATAGGTTTTTATTGCCAAGTCCTGTTTATTCTGACTTACATACGTATTTCCGAGTTCGAAAAGTACATCGTCACGATAATCCGATTTTGGATATATTTGCAAAAAAGCATTGAGTTCTTCTATTTTCCTCTCGTTTTTAGACACAAATCCGTAGCAAATTGCCTTTTGAAAATAAGCATAATCCGCGTCGACACTTTTTAATTCGACGACTTTATTGTAGGCTTCCAAAGCTGCTGTATATTTTGAAGTCACGAATCTACAATCGGCCATACGCAAATAGGAATCATTCAAACGAACCTTGTCATCTTTCACTTTTTCAATCTGATTTTCGAAATAATCTCCCGCCTGATCATATTCCTTCAACTTAAAATAAGCGTAGGCAATATTGTAATTGCTATTTTTATATTCGGGTGTTTCCTTGGCTCCAGCCAAACCAATAAATTGCTTATAACTCAACAAAGCGTTTTTGAAATCGTCCAAAACATATTCGGCTTCCCCTTTCCAGAATGTTGCTCTTGCAGTAAAATTAGCGTCTCTTTGCTCTTCTAGAGATTCTTCAAATAATATTGCCGCTTCCTGATACTTTCCATCGGTATACAATTCCAATCCGCGATAAAAAGTAACTTTTTGATAGGCCAATTTATTTTCGGGCGTTTTATTCTTTTCCAAAAAAACTAAGGCTTCCTTGTAGTTTTTTGATGAAATATAAGAATCAATTAACAGCTTTTCAACCTCAATTTTACTTATGTTATTTGGATATTTCTTTATAAAGCCCATCAAAACTGCGGGAGTACTTTTATAAGAATTCCCAATTTCGTAGCTCAATTTAGCATAATTTAAACTAGCATCTTCTTGAATCGAAGTGTCATAATCCATTTCGGAAGCGGTTTTGAAAGCATTCAAGGCTTGTTGCTTTTTGTCTAAATTGAGGTAGCTTACGCCCAAATGATAATAGGCATTTTGCGCAACAGCATCTTTTCCTACTATGATTTTATTGAACTGGGAAATGGCGTTTTGAAAATCATTTTGCATATAATAAGCATACCCTAGTAGATAGAAATCGGTATTGTTCCACTTTCCTCTTTTGCCCTTATAAGCTAATAAATAAGGAATACATGTATTGTATTGTTGCAAATTAAAATAGCTTTCGCCAATGATTTTATTCAATTCCGATTTTTCTAAAGCATTCGATTTATCCATCGCTTTGGCACCTAAATCAATTGCGTTTTCAAAATTTCCCAGCTTAAAGTTCATATCAGCTTTGTAATATGATAACTTTTCCTTGTATTTATCTTCACTAGAAACTTGGTCAAAATATTTGGTAGCTTGCTCATAATCATTGCCTTCATACGCCATAAAACCCAAGTAATACTTGGCTTGGGAACCATATTCAGTTGAGTTTACTACTTTATTCAAATAATTTACAGCTTCTTTTATTTTTTTTAAACTATAAAAACTATACCCTTTTTTAAAATTAAATCTGTCTCTATCGCTGCTATTCAAATACCCCTCGTCTACTTTTTCGAACCATTGTAACGCCTGATAAAAATCCTCTAGATTGAAATAATAATATGCCGCTTCAATACAAGCCTGATTTTGTTTTATACTTGTGGGGTAATCCAAAACGAAACGCTCCATTAAATCCCCTGCGCCTGCTTGGTTTGTTCTAATGGCACAACTGGCAACATAATAAGAACAGTCAGACAACAGTTCTTCATTGGCTACACCCGATTTTACTTTTTCAAAAATAATTTGAGCCGATGGGTATTGAGCTTCCTTAAATAGAGAAAGTGCTTTGTTAAAATCCTTTGAATCATGTGTGTAAATTTCGGATTTTTGTGCCACAACAGAAGTGACCTGTATAAAAATTAGTGTTACTAAAAGCCGAGAAAGTTTATGCATTTTGGTTTTGGTTTTATAATTCAAATGTATCGTATTCTGAAGGCTATAACGGAGTGCTATTCATTTTTATTATGAACATCTTTTTAAACAATTTGGGATTTAAATTTGGAATATTCTTTAGAAAGTATTTCTTTAGGCATGACCTTTTTAGAAATTCTCCTATATTAAATAAAATTTATTTTGAATGCAAGCGTTATCTTGCTACTTTTACACCATAAACAAAATCTACTATGTCACAACCGGTACTTTCTTTAAAAAATGTAACTATTGCTCAAGAAGGAAGAATAATTTTATCCAATGTAAATCTTGAAGTAAATCATGGTGAATTTATTTATATCATCGGAAAAACCGGCTCAGGAAAAAGTAGTTTCATGAAGGCTCTTTATGCTGATTTGCCTTTGTCAGAAGGCGAAGGTAATATTGTAAATTTTGATTTAATTACCTTAAAAGAAGATGACATTCCATTTTTAAGAAGAAAAATAGGTTTTGTCTTTCAGGATTTCAAATTACTACCAGATCGAACTGTACAAGACAATTTACTATTTGTATTGAAAGCAACAGGCTGGAATGACAATATAGAAATACAAAATAAAATTAACGAAGTGCTAGATAAAGTGAGCATGAAAGAATTTGTCAATAAAATGCCACACCAACTCTCAGGTGGTGAACAACAAAGAGTCGCTATCGCTAGAGCTTTATTAAATGATCCCGAATTTATTCTTGCTGATGAACCAACAGGGAATCTTGACCCTCAAACAAGTATAGAAGTGTTGGATGTATTGAGGAAAATTAACCTTACAGGAAAAACGGTTATTATGGCCACCCACGATTATGCGCTGTTGTTGAAGTTTCCATCAAAAACATTGAAATGCGAAGACGCTAAACTTTTTGAGGTGGTTCAAAAACCCATTTAATGCTTTCAATTCTAATTCCAGTTTATAATTATAATGTAGTTCCTTTGGTTTTGGAATTGCGTAATCAATCTTTGGAATGCAAAATAGATTTTGAGATTTTGTGTCAGGATGATGGATCAAATTCCGACTTAAATACTATAAATGAAATTATAAATTCTCTTGAAAATTGTTCCTTTTTTGTAAATAGTAAAAATCTTGGAAGGGGGAAAAACATCAATTTATTAGCCGAAAAAGCAAAACAAGACTTCCTGCTCATTTTAGATTGCGACACTTTTCCAACTCAAAATGATTTTATAAAAAACTACATCTCAACAAACACTCAAAGGGAAAATAGAGTAGTTTTTGGAGGAATTCAGTATAAAAAAGAAAAACCAGAAAACGAAAGATTATTGCGTTGGGTTTATGGCAATAAAAGAGAAACACTTTCCTTAAAAGTAAGAAACCAAAAACCTAATATTCGAGCCTTGACATCCAATTTATTGATAAACAAAAAGCTTTTCCTAGAGAACCTTTTTAACGAGTCAATTACAAAATATGGTTATGAAGATTTGGTGTTTTTATCCGATTTAGAAAAAAAAGGAATTTTAGTTACACACATCGAAAATACTACTTATCATCTTGGTTTGGAAACCTCGCAACAGTTTTTAGAGAAAACCAAATTTGCAATGGAAAATCTAAAAATAATATCAAAATCGAGATCTTTCAATGTTTCTGATAGTAAACTTTTGGAGTTTTGTGTTTTATTAAAAAGACTTTATTTATCGAGCTTCATCTCCTTTATATTCAAAAGAACGGAACCTATCATTGAACGTAATTTATTGTCTAAAAAACCTTCTTTGTTGCTTTTTGATTTTTATAAATTAGGGTGTTATTGTACTATTAAAAAATAATCTAATATGGTCAATTTTTCAATTATAATTCCACTATACAATAAAGCAAATCATATTGAAAACACTTTAAAAAGCATACTAAATCAAACGTATTCAAATTATGAAATCATCGTTATTAATGATGGTTCTAGCGATGAAAGTGAGTCAAAAGTACTAAAATTCAAGGACAGTAGAATTCAACTTTACAATCAAAAAAATCTAGGCGCAGCAATGGCGAGGAATCTTGGAATTGAAAAAGCAAAACACGACTATATTGCCTTTCTTGATGCCGATGATTTATGGATGGAAAATCATTTAGAAACTTTAAGTAATTTAATCAACGATTTTCCAAATGCTGGAATATATGCCTCGCGCTACGAATTAATTTTTAAAGAAGGAAAAATTTCTATTCCCAAATTTAATGGAATTTCTGAAGATTTTTATGGGATTGTACTTGATTATTTTGATGCAAGTTTATATTATGCAGTTGCTACGTCTTCTTCGATTGCAGTGCCAAAATATGTTTTTAATAAAATAGGCAACTTCAAAACTAAAATTTCAAGTGGGCAAGATGTTGATATGTGGATTAGAATTGCATCAAAATACCCAGTTGCAATAAGTGCAAAAATCACTGCATCCTATTTATATTTTATAGAAAACAGCCTTTCAAAAACACCTATCCTAGAAAAAAAAATAAAAGATTTCGTTGATTATAAGTTAGAAGAGGAATCTAATCCAAGCCTGAAAAAATATCTTGATATTTACCGAATGGAATATGCCTTACATTATAAAATAGCTGGGGCAAATAAAAAATCCGAAGAATTGTATGGTGATATACTAAAAAAAAATATTTCTTTAAAAACTAAAATTTTATATCATTTACCTCAACCACTATTGACTTTACTGTTGAAATTTAAAAGACTTTTAAGAAAAAAAGGCATTGATTTTTCTATTTATCAATAATTTTTCTAAAACGTTTAAATTCCTTCAAATTTCGAATATAATCCTCTTCGATATAGACATCAGAAGCGACAACTAAACATACAGCTCCAGAGGAGAAATTTTTAAGTTCCCGCCAAATTCCTGATTTTATTAGTAATCCAACATTTGGTTTGTTTAGCGTAACCGTGCTTTTCTGTTTACCATTATTTAAAATCACATCAAAACTTCCTGATAAAGCCACCAGAAATTGTTGCAAATTTTTATGTGCATGTCCGCCACGTTCTACACCACTTGGAATATCATAGACATAATATACTCGGTTGATATCAAAAGGAATGGTATCTCCTTCTATAACCGAAAGATTGCCTCTTCGATCTTCGATTTTTGGGAGTGAAATGAGTTGGATATCTATATTATTTTCCATTTAGAATGCTTTCCATTATTTTACGCCCTTTTTTGGCATTATTCAGCGCTTTAAAAATAGCACTTAATTTTATTTTATTCTGTTTTAAATCAAAAAACAACTTTAGAAATAACCAATACGTATAGTTGTTTTTTAAAATCCTTGTCAATACTGCTCCATGAATATAATACCTTTCATTAATACCCTTTTTATCAGATGTAGTCATGCCTTTATGCTTGACAAGTATTTGATTTTCGAAAGAAATTTGTTGATTTTTATTTTCTAAATCGAATAAAAAAATAGCTTCTTCTCCCATTTCAAAACTGGCGCCTAAACCAAAATTTTCATCAAATTGAATTCCTATTGAATCTAGCATTTCTTTATTTATTGTCATTTCAATGGAGGCGACATTGAAAACATCAAAAGTATTCAATTGCTTTTTAGAATCGGTAGGATATTTTTTTAAAAAAGTAACTTTTTGATTGATTGCACAAAAATTGATTACGATTGCATGCTGAAATTTATTGTAAGCTGCTATTATTTTTGAAACAAAATCGTTTTGATAAACCACATCATCATCGGCAATGACTAGAATTTTTTTTACTGCATTTTCAAGTGCTAAATTCCTGCTTTTTGACAACCCTTTTTCAAACGAATTGATTACTCTAATGTTAGGATAATCAGAAATTAGGAGCTTTTCGTTTTGGGTTTGATTAATTATTAATATTGAGAATTTTGAAAAATGGGAAAACGGAAACATTGCAACTAAAAAATCTAATGAATCTTTATTCATCGTAGCAATCAAGATTTCTATGTCAGTTTCCTGATAAATTGTATCAAAATTTTCTTTCATAACTTCACAAATATAAATATTTCTTGGTAAGGATAAAATGAAAATATTTTTGCAAATAGTTATTTACTTTTCCAAAAATCAATATACTGTTTTGCCACATTTATATAATTATGGTGTTCTTCGATGAATTTTCGGCTGTTGAATGAAATTTCAGGAATGTTTTTTTTATTTGAAATCAATTTTTCCAATTTATCATAGATGTCGTCACATGAAGGAAAGACATTTACAATTGGAAAATTATTTTTTTCGTTTAACAATTCATACATTTCAGGCTCACCACCACCCACCAAAACCAACCCTTGAGCCATAGCAATTAGTCCATTCATTCCTGGTGTATACGAATAGAGTTGGTCTAATATAACATCAGATTCTGCCATAATTTTCACATATTGTGACCATGGCATGGATTCTACTTTATTTATCAAAACCTCTTTTGGATATGCAACTTCTAATTTCAATAATTCTTCAAGCATTAAATCTGTCCCTTTTAATTTAGTTTTAAGCCTTTGAATACCTATAAAAAATTTAATTTTTTCAACATTATTCCCTTTCTGTTCATAATGTAGTAAATCCGTATTAATGGGCAAGGGTATGTATTTTAATTTCTCTTTATAGTAGGGTTCATAAGCTATATTATACTCATACAAGCATGAAATAATACCATTACATGATTCCGCAACCTCAATATTAGCCTCTTCTAATTGAGTTCCTGTCCAACTGCATTTGTATATATCTAAAGGGGTTTTTCCAATAAACAAATCAGAATATTTAAGAATTTTATTTTCAATACAAGTTTTCTCCCAAAAGTAATCAGAACCAAAAGCACCCAAAAAAACTTTGGTGTTGTTTTTAAGCAAAAATCTATAAAAATAAAGATTTCGTTGTATATTCAAATTTAGAAACGAAGGATTGTTTATTTGTACAACGTCATAATTTTTAAATTTCCTAAAATTATTACGAACCTTTCCAAGATATTTAATTGAATTATAAAAATCATACCCAGAACGAGATAAATAAATATCACTACTGTTTTCCATCCAACCACCACCATCAGAAACCACTGTAACATCATGCCCCAACGACTTAAGCCCTGTTGCTAAAGTAGAATGAAGATTGCTGAATTCACCTATTAAGAGTATTTTCATAATTTTTTGAAACTTGTCAAATATTTTAGATATAATAAATCAACACTCCCCTTTTCTGAAATAAATTATTACTTAAATAAAATTATCAAAGGCTTTGATTTATTTCACTAATTCACTCGTTTTTTTAAATTTTAAAATCAAATCCAAAACTTCTTTTAACTCTTCTAATTTTAATAACCAACAAATAAGCAAATAAGTTAACACTCCAACTGCTCCTCCAATAAATAATTGTAAAATTAAATTTTCAAAAAAATAAGTCGTGATAAAAACCGGAATTGCCATTACTATTGCAGCTCCAAAAACAGGAAGCATGTCTTTTAATTGGTCAATTGGACCATAGCCATAAAGCCTTCCGGGAAGATATGCATTGATAATAAACGATATTGCCGAAGTGATTACATGACCAATTATCATGGATTTTACACCTAGAGGAATTGTAATTATCATAGCGAGTACTGTTAAAGGAAATTTAGATAAATCTACTTTTAAGTATAAATCTGACCGCCCAACTGCATTTAATAAATTCATATTGACAACACTCATTGGATAAAAAATACGTGCAAAAACCATCCATTGTAAAAGAGGAATTAGAGCTGCCCATTTTTCAGTAAATAATAATAGGACTATTGGCTTTGCCAGCAAGGCAATAAGAGTTATGAATGGGATAATAAAAAAAGCTGACATACGAATCATCCTGCTAAACACAGAAATTAATTTTTCTTTATCATGCTGCAACGTTACGAGAATAGGGAATGTAGCCTGCTGCAAAACACTAACAACTGTTCCCGCAGAAAGTTCTGCAAAACTCTTAGCTCTTGTATAAAAGCCCAATGAAGCCGATGAATAGAATCTACCAATACTTATATTATAAACATTATTTAATAGTTGAGCATATAAACCAGCTATTAGAAGTTTTGAACCAAAACCAAATAATGAATTAAAAGACTTTATTGAAAAAACAATAGAAGGTTTCCAATTACTAAAAAACCATAAAGATACGGACGAGGCCAAAGAACCAGAGAGAATTTGAATAACCAAACTCCAAACTCCATAACCCTTTACCGCAAATATCACCCCACATAATCCACCAATAATCATCCCAATAACATTACTCTTGGCTATTCCTTTAAAATCTATAGCAATTGTTAATTTTGTTCGTTGAACGATTCCAAATGCGTTTATAAACAAGTTCAGACTCAACATTCTTGTTAAATCAATTAATTGTGGTTGCTTAAAAAAAGAGGCAATAAAAGGTGCTGCAAAAAAAAGAAACAAATAAAAGATGCAACTTACGGCTAAATTAAACACGAACAATGTTGAAAAGTCAATGGGTTTTCTATTTTGCCTTTGAATTAAACCTGTCCCCAAACCACTTTCAATAAAAATTTGTGAGAGTCCAATAAAAATAGTCAACATTCCAATCAACCCAAAATCCTCGGGTACCAAAATTCGTGCAAGTACTATACTCACAAAAAATTGCCCAAATTGAACAGCAAATTTATCAATTGCGGACCAAAAAATTCCTTTAGTAGCAACTATTTTCAGAGAAGTATTGTGCATTTATAAAATTTATTTATTCTAAAACTGAAGTCCATACTATTTAAATTGCTGAATTATTGAAATATTTGATTTTCTAAATAATTCAATATATTTTCAGATGCAGTCAAACCATTTTTTGACAAAAGAGTACTTCTTACAAAATCATATCGCTCAGCTTTCATAGAATCCTTTTCCTTCAAAACCACATTTTCAATAAAATCGATTACTTGTTTTTGGTTTCGGGATTGATAATGTAATTCTAATGTTTTTTCTCCAAAAACATTTAAATAGTCTAAAATCGATTCATTTCGAATCATATAAAGCAATGGTTTTCCAGTAATAAGATATTCTGCCATAAAGGAACCACTATCGTGAATGAGTGCATCTGAGGTTAAAAAAAGATCTATATAATAACCATTTCCAAACTGACCATTTTCTAGGTTTATCCATTTATTATAATAAGCATCGGTTTTTTCTTTTCCCCAATTTGGATCATTTTCTAATTTAACTCTTAATAAAGGATGCGGGTTGAATGCAATTTGCAATTTACCCTTATATTTAATAGCTAATTCTAAAAAAAAATCGGAATACTCTAAAAAATTAGACACTTTGCTTAACTCGTTCATTAAATGATGCGGTGTCCATATAATTTTTTTGAGAGCTGGATTTTTATTTTTCCAAACATCTTCTGGGTTTTTATTAAGCAAAAGTGGGTCAAATCCAGGATAACCGGTTACGATACAATTCTTCCCTCTGTTTCTTTGCTTTTCCGAAGCAATTTCTTTATGAATGGGCGTTTCAGTGAAAAAATTCCAAACCAGATTATGAAAACTTAAATCAAAGGTAAACTCATGGCCAAATGTCGAAATACTATAAGGCACATAGCAAGTTAATGTATTTGCAAACTGATATATATAATATCTGTAATCTTGTAAACCCTCATGTGGATTTGTAAAAAAAACTATATCTGGAGAAAAGGTGCTTTTAATATCTATATATTGTCCTGTTTCTTTATTATATGTTTTAATAACGTCATAACCTTTGTTTTTAAATGCCTCGAAAGCTTTGTCCATTTCATAAAGCATATTTTCCATACCAAAATTTACGACTGGGCAAACAAATATTTTAGGTTCAAATCGAGGATGTTGCAACATTAAATCATAAAGCACCTCATATTTCCAAACCGATTCATGATTCAAAAAGAAAGCTACTTTTATCTTTTCTTTTTTCCTAATAATTTCAAGTGCTTTCTGATGCCGCCTAGGTGCTTTATTAATAAAATATGAGTCATATAAATATACGGTTTTATGATAAGTAAAGCTTTTTACTTTAACAAGAAAACCCCAAACTTTCGTTGGAATATAACTTTTAATTATTAATTTTAATTTTTTCATTTTCTTATAATGGTATAAAACTCGAATATTGCTATTCTACTTATAACTATTTAAAATTGTAATTATAGAAGCTACCTCATCATCAGTCAATACAGGGTTCATTGGCAAACTCAAGACTTCATTATGAATTTTTTCGGTAATTGGAAAATACAAATTATTCCAAGATTCCAAAGCTTTTTGTTTATGTGGCGGAACAGGATAATGAATCATGGTTTGAATTCCGTTTTCCAATAAAAACTGTTGTAATTCATCTCTGTTTTCGGTTCGAATGACAAACAAATGAAAAACGTGATTTGATTGCTCCGTTCCTCGAAATGAGACACTTGGCGTCGTAATTTTATCATTTTTTATTTCTGACAAATAGCGCTTGGCAATTGATTTTCGGGCATTGTTCTCCACATCTAAATTGGGTAATTTTACATTCAAAAAGGCCGCTTGCAATTCGTCTAAGCGTGAATTTATTCCAATATAATGGGTATAATATTTTTTTTCGGATCCATAATTCCTCATCGATTGAATGATTTTTGCCAAAGCATCATCATTTGTGGTAACTGCGCCGGCATCGCCTAAAGCACCTAAATTTTTTCCTGGATAAAAACTAAAAGCAGCTGCATTAGACAAATTTCCTGATTTTCTGAAATTCGAAATTGCCCCATGAGCCTGAGCGGCATCTTCTAAAACAATCAAATTATTTTGTATCGCAATTTCATTTATAGAATCCATTTCGGCTAATTGACCATATAGATGAACAGCAAGAATTGCCTTAGTTTTTGGAGTGATTTTTTCAGATATCAAATCTGGATTGATATTATAGGTTTCTAACTTTGGTTCAACCAAAATCGGAACCAAATCCACTTGTAAAATAGCTAGAATACTGGCAATATAAGTATTTGCAGGAACAATCACCTCATCTCCTTTTTGCAGTTTTCCCAATTGAATATAGCCTTTGAAAATCAATACCAAGGCATCAAAACCATTACCAACTCCCACACAATGTTTTGTTCCGCAATAATTGGCAAAATTATTTTCGAATTCTTTGACTTCATTGCCTAAAACATACCAGCCATTTACTAAAAATAATTTCAATTTTTCTTGAAAATAAGCTTCATAAGGCTCGTTTATTTTTTTTAAATCAAGGAATTTTATCATAGCAATACTGTGTCTAATAAACTATAATTTGAAGCTTTTACCTCATAAAAATCGTGAACAATTGTACTAGCTCCAAAACTTTCCTTCCAATAGGACAGGCCATGATTTAACTTTCGTCCTTGATTTTCGTTTGAAATTCCAAAGTCAAAAAAACGTCTATTTTGGAAAACTTTGGTAATCAAATGATGAAATAAAAAGTCAAGTCCTCCCAATTCATTTTTATCTTCTTTACCTGAAATATATTGACAATGCGCTACATTTTGGCTTTCGAAAATTGTAATTCCGCCAATTATATTATAATTTTGATAAACATTAAATTGTCGAATATTATTAGGGAATAATTCTTTCAACCTATTTATTTCTTGTAAACTATGCACTGGTTTTGCCTGATGTTTTCTGTCTAAATTTGGAATTAAAATTTCATTCCAAAAATCCTCATAATCATCGACTTCCTTAATTAATAAATTATTTAAAATCCCATTTTGAACTCCTCTTTTCCTGAGTTTTGACAAAACATTTTTCTTAGACAAATCGATAACGGCCAATGTATCTCTTCTTGTTAATTGGGCTTTAGCCAAAAACAAAGTATAATTTAATTCTTCGGTAGGTTTTTGATGATAAATGGAAGGTATTAATTTTAACTGTAATTTCTCAATATTATTTTCATTCAAAAAAGACAAAATACTCTTAAAAATCTCAATAACGGATGCTAATTTTATCTTTTCATTATAAACCAATCCACCATATGTCAACCCTTGATGTGAAAAAACTTCATTGTCAACACTATTTGCAGGAAGAACCGCAACCCATTTTTCATTATCTAAAACAATAAGGGAATAATCATCGAATCGGTCACTATGATACTCCATAAAATCTCTATTGAATAGAAAAGTAGCGTTTTTGGCTTTGTCGATAAAAGCGTTCCAATCTTTATAATCGCTTTCTTGGTATATTTTGATGGAGTAATTTTTCACTATTTTCATTTAAACTTTGTGAAATTAAGCTTTTTTTATTGATGTGCAAAAACTAGAAATTACAATTTTTCAGATTAAGCAATCTAATACGAATTAAACAATAAAACCTTTGTAACTTTGACTCCTTGCAACTTTCTATCTAAAAAATGAAACAAATTAATTCCATACAAAATCCATTCATAAAATCTTTGGTTTTATTACAGGAAAAACCAAAAGCCCGCAAACAATCAGGCACTTTTTTGATTGAAGGTAAAAGAGAAATTTCATTAGCCCTAAAAGGCGGTTACGAAATGGAGACAATTTTATTTTTGCCCGAATTAATTTCAGAAACCGAAACTAGACTTCTATCAAAAAATGCCGAATTGATCGAAATTTCTAAAGAAGTTTATCAAAAATTGGCTTATCGCGATACTACCGAAGGGATTTTAGCTGTGGCCAAAGTAAAATCGATGCAATTATCTGATTTGAAATTATCCAAAAACCCATTAATTCTTGTTGCCGAAGCAACAGAAAAGCCTGGAAATATTGGCGCTTTACTACGAACTGCCGACGCCGCAAATCTGGATGCTGTAATTATTGCCAATCCAAAAGGTGATTTATTCAATCCCAATATCGTTCGCTCTAGCGTAGGTTGCTTGTTTACCAATGAAGTTGCATCGGGAACTTCAAATGAAATTATTGCTTTTTTAAAAGAAAGGAAAATCAGTATTTATTGTGCCACTTTACAAAATTCAACCCCCTATTATACCCAAGATTATACTTCTCCGACAGCATTAGTAGTAGGTACAGAAGCAAGCGGCTTGACGGATGAATGGCGAAATGCAGCTACCCAAAATGTTATTATCCCAATGCAAGGTGAAATCGACAGCATGAATGTTTCAGTCGCAGCGGCGATTTTAATTTTTGAAGCCAAAAGGCAGAGAGGGTTCTAGATTTGGGAGTTATAAATTATAAAATTGTACAATTGAAAACTAATTTCTATTTTTAGAGATTGAATTCCCGTTTTTATGTTAGAAATAGATTTTGAAAAAGAAAACAAGGCAATACTTCAAGAATACAAAGAGTTGCTTCGTATTAGTTACCAAACCTTAACTGCCGAAGATAAAAAACTCATTCGAAAAGCTTTTGATTTAGCTGTAGATGCCCACAAAGATCAACGGAGAAAATCAGGAGAAGCCTATATTTTCCATCCCATCGCTGTCGCAAAAATTGTAGCTTCTGAAATTGGTTTGGGTGCCACTGCTATTGCAGCAGCATTAATGCACGATGTGGTCGAGGATACTCCAATAATGATAGAAGATATCGAGCGAATGTTTAATCCAAAAGTTGCCCAATTGGTAGAAGGATTGACAAAAATTTCGAAAGTTCAAAAGGAAATGAATGTATCGATGCAAGCAGAGAATTTTCGCAAAATGATTCTAACACTAAATGATGACGTTCGTGTAATCCTTATAAAAATAGCAGATAGATTGCACAATATGCAAACAATGGATGCAATGGAAAGTTCCAAGCAAGTGAAACTTGCCTCTGAAACACTTTACATTTATGCCCCGTTAGCACATCGACTAGGTCTCTATAAAATAAAAAACAAACTGGAAGATTTAGGTTTAAAATATACTGAACCGGAAGTATATAATGAAATTCTAAGTAAGATAAAAGAAACTAAAGAGGAACAAGATACTTATATTGCCAAAATTTCAGATGTGCTTAAAAAGGCATTAGATATCGAAGATGTTGATTACATTATAAAAGGTCGTCCAAAATCAATCTATTCTATTCGAAGAAAAATGCTAGCGCAAGGAGTCAGCTTCGATGAAGTCTTTGACAAATTTGCCTTGCGAATTGTATATAAATCAACTCCACACGAGGAGAAATTCTTAGCTTGGAAGATATATTCAATAGTGACTGATCATTACAGACCAAGCCCAAGCCGACTTCGCGATTGGATTTCATCACCAAAATCTACGGGTTATGAAGCCTTACATATAACAGTTATGGGGCCCAAAGGACGTTGGGTTGAAGTACAAGTACGAAGCGAACGAATGGATGAAATTGCCGAGAAAGGATATGCCGCACATTACAAATATAAAAATGGCGCTTCTGAGGAAGGTGGCTTGGATGCCTGGCTAAATTTACTAAAGGAAGCTTTAGAGAATTCAGAAACCAATGCGGTAGATTTCGTTGAAGATTTCAAGATGAATCTTTATTCAAAAGAAATATATGTATTTACTCCAAAAGGGGAAATAAAATCATTGCCCAAAGGCGCCACTTCATTAGATTTTGCTTTCAGCATACACTCCGAAATAGGAATTAGAACTAGGGGAACACGCGTTAATGGAAAATTGGTTCCTTTAAATCACGAGTTAAAAAGTGGCGACCAAATTGAAATTATTACCTCCCAATATCAAAAACCAACCATCAACTGGCTCGATTACGTAACTACTTCGAGAGCAAAAAATAAAATAAAAAATGTCCTCAACGAAAACACTAAGAAAATTGCCGAGGAAGGAAAGGAAATACTAACTCGAAAGTTAAAACATTTAAAAATCACTTTAAGCGAATCCGTAATCAATGAAATGGTGAATTTTTTTAAACTAAAAACTAGTTTAGATTTATTTTACCGAGTGGGTGTTGGGGCCATAGAAAACCAACAATTGAAAGATTATGCCACACAAAAGAGCAATACTTTTATTAATTTTTTCAAAAGTAAGATTAAGCGTTCACCAAGCCCTGCTAATGTCGATATTCATAAACAAGTTCTAAGCAGTAATTATGACATGCTGGTTTTTGGTGTAGACCAAGATAAATTAGATTATAAATTATCGTCTTGCTGCAATCCAATTCCTGGAGATGAGGTTTTTGGGTTTATTACAATAAATGAGGGAATCAAAGTACACAAAAAAGATTGTCCAAATGCGATAAGTCTTCAGTCAAATTATGCTTACCGAATTATTTTTGCTAAATGGATTGACTCCTCACAACAAGAATTCAAAGCTATTTTATATATCACCGGAATGGATACATTGGGACTTACAAATAAACTTACAAAAGTAATTTCGGATAATATGAATGTAAATATTCAAAGCATCTCTTTAAGCGGAGAAGCCGGTATTTTCAATGGTCAAATTTCCGTTATTGTCCAAAACAATACTATTTTGAAGAAATTAATAGATAACATCAAGAAAATTGATGGTATTGACAAAGTAACACGTGAATATAAAAATTAAAAAGGGGTATGTATAAATGATCCGTGTATAGTTGTTAAACTTTTACTTCTTTAAACTGAAAATAAAATTTATCTTTGCCAAATATGACACTCATTTCAACGGATAATATTAAAAATCAAGAAATTGTAAAAAATGTTTTTACACTCTATCTTGAAAATAAAGGACATCGAAAAACTCCCGAACGCTTCGCCATACTTAAAGAAATTTATGAGAGCGAAGAGCATTTTGATATAGAAAACCTATATATCAAAATGAAAAATAAAAACTATCGCGTGAGTAGAGCTACTTTGTACAATACTATTGAGCTGTTACTAGAATCTGCCTTGGTGCGCAAACATCAGTTTGGACAAAATCAAGCTCAATATGAAAAATCCTATTTTGACAAACAACACGACCACATCATATTGACTGATACCGGGGAGGTTATTGAGTTTTGTGACCCAAGAATTCAAAGTATCAAAAAAACAATCGAAGAAATATTACAAATAGATATTACAAATCACTCGTTATATTTATACGGAACAAGAAAACATAAATAGCAAGTTGCATTCGGGTTGCAACACCAACAAACAACAAATTAACTACAAAAAATACATAGAATGACCGTAGATTTATTACTAGGATTACAATGGGGAGACGAAGGTAAGGGGAAAATTGTTGACGTTCTTACATCAAAATACAATATTATTGCCCGATTTCAAGGCGGCCCAAATGCCGGACACACTTTAGAATTTGATGGGATAAAACACGTTCTTAGAACGATTCCGTCTGGAATTTTTCATAAAACCGCTATAAATATTATTGGAAACGGTGTTGTAATCGATCCCGTTGTATTTCAAAAAGAAATAGAAGGTTTGTCCAAATTTAATTTAGACATTAAAAATAAATTACTAATTTCCAGAAAAGCTCACCTAATATTACCAACACATCGCATGCTTGATGCCGCTTCTGAGACGTCAAAAGGAAAGGCAAAAATAGGTTCTACTTTAAAAGGTATTGGTCCAACTTATATGGATAAAACCGGGAGAAATGGTCTTCGTGTTGGAGATATTGAACTCGAGGATTTCAAAGAAAGGTACCGCGCCTTGGCCGATAAGCATGAAGCGATGATAGCTTTTTATGATGTAAATATTGAATACAACCTCGACGAATTAGAAAAAGAATTTTTTGAATCGATCGAAGAATTGAAAAAAATTGATTTCATAGATAGTGAAGAGTATTTACACCAAGCCCAAAAAGCTGGAAAAGCCATATTATGTGAAGGAGCTCAAGGCTCTTTGCTTGATGTAGATTTCGGAACATATCCTTTTGTAACTTCATCCAATACCACTGCCGCTGGCGCTTGTACTGGCTTAGGAATTGCTCCAAATAAAATAAAAGAAGTGTACGGAATATTCAAAGCTTATGTAACTCGAGTAGGAAGTGGTCCGTTTCCAACTGAACTTTTTGACGAAGATGGAGCGACAATGGCACGGGTAGGAAATGAATTTGGATCAGTTACAGGAAGACAAAGACGTTGTGGCTGGCTTGATTTAGTAGCTTTAAAATACGCCGTTCAGATAAATGGTGTAACCCAATTAATGATGATGAAAGGGGATATTCTTTCAGGATTTCCAACATTGAAAGTATGTACAGAATACAATTATAAAGGAAAAAATATCTCTCATTTTCCTTATAACATTGAGCCCGAAAACGTCACTCCTGTTTACCAAGAGCTTAAAGGATGGCAAGCTGATTTGACAGGAATGACCACTTACGATGAATTGCCAATCGAGTTGAAAGCATATATCGAATTTATAGAAAAAGAAGTTGAAGTTCCTATAAAAATTGTTTCTGTGGGGCCAGACAGAAAGCAGACAATTCTGAAATAAAAACAAGTAACACCCTAAAATATTAGGGCGTTTTTTATTTAAATTAGGAGGCGGCAAGAGCCTAGATATTATTATATTTTTAATTGGCTTATTTATTAGGCTGAGGTGTCATTCTAAGATAATATTTAATTGCTCTAAATCCTTTTGGAAATTTAGCAGGGATATCTTGATCAGAAATTGATGGGGATATTACCACTTCCTCGCCATCTTTCCAGTTTGCCGGGGTGGCCCCACACTATAATTTGCAGTCAACTGTAAACTATCAATAACACGCAGTATTTCGTCGAAATTTCTTCCAGTTGATGCTGGATATGTCAGCATCAATTTTATCTTTTTATCCGATCCAATTATAAAAACAGAACGAACCGTAAATTTATCACTGGCATTAGGATAAAGCATGTCATAAAGATTTGCAACGTGCTTGTCTTTATCTGCAATAATAGGAAAATTTACTGTTGTATTTTGAGTTTCATTAATATCTTTAATCCATTTCAAATGTGAATCCAATCCATCAACACTTAGTGCAATAATCTTTGTATTTCGCTTTACAAATTCAGGATAATAATTTGCTGCCATCCCTAATTCGGTAGTGCAAACTGGTTTGAAATCAGCTGGATGTGAAAACAAAACACCCCAGGAATCGCCTAGCCATTCATGAAAAATGTATCTTTCCGAGCGTTGTTTCCGCTTCAAAGTCTGGAGCAATATCGCCCAATCGTAATGATGCAATAAGTATGTGTGTTTTTTGATTAAAATTAATTAAAAAATCTATTCTTTTTCGTAACGTTCCATTTCTCGGTCATAAAATTCATTAGCAAGAACTATTAATCCTTCCATTTCAGCATTTAATTCGGCTTCATCTAGATCTTCTGCCTCTTCCATAAACTCAACCTCATCGTCTTTTAAATTGATGATAAATCGAGGGTAATCCAGATGAATGAGGAAAATATCTTCTGGAAAGTCCGTATTGTCACCTAATAAAAATTTTGGTAATTCCATATTTGTTGTTTAATCGGTTGTCAAATAAAATCTATTTATCAGAAAGAATTACTGGTGCATTTCCCTTACTGTTCATAAAAATAATTTTAGTATTTGGAGATGCGGCCAATTCTTTTTGAGCTTTTATAGATTCGTATTGTAATTGTTTATCCGTTAATCCCATTGAAATAATACGTTGATAATCGGCAATACCTTGTGCCTCTACTCTTTTTCTTTCAGCCTCTTGTTTCTCTTTTTGAAGTACAAAAGTCATTTTTTGAGCATCTTGTTCGGCATTGATTTTGCTTTCGATAGACGCTTTCACAGAAGTAGGAAGATTAATATTTCGAATCAATAATTGCTCCAGCACTAGTCCTCTAGTCTTAAAATCAGCTTCTATTGTTTTAAAAATACGTTGTTGAAATTCGTTTCTTTTTGTAGAATACAATGCCACAGCATCATAATAAACAGCATTGTCCCGTATGCGTGTTCGGGTAACGGGGCGTACAATTTTATCCGTATAATTTACCCCTATTTGCTTGAATATTTTAGGGGCATCATTTGGAGTAATTCGATACAAAACCGTTAAATCAATAACCACTTCCAATCCATCATTCGACAACACGCGAATGGCATCATCTCCTTCTTGCGACCCTTCTCCATGAATGGCAGACATGGTATAATTTTGAGTTTGAATATCAAAATCTGTTACCTCTAAAAGCGGGTTTATCAAATGCAAACCACTTTCCAATACATCAGACTGAACACTTCCGTAAAGCGATTGAACACCTACTTTTCCCGCATCAATTTGTTTGAACATCGAAGAGAAAACTCCCAATGCAATTACTATAACTCCAATCACTTTAAGCGTATTCGAAAATTTCGAAAATGGATTACTTACATTGGTTTTTAATGTGAAACTTACAATCCATAAAATCACCCCAATAATTATAAATAGTATCATTTTTTTTGAATTTTAGTTAGTGTTTATATTATCGCTGGAAATTATATCCCTTTATAAAAAATTTAAATTTCAAAGATTTATTTAGTCAACTTTCTCGTTAATCCCGCAAAGCGAATATACAAAAAAAAAGCTGCTGTTGACAATCCTGCTAGAAGTCCTATCCAAATTCCAGTCGCTCCCAAATTGGCATGTTTTCCTAAATAAAATGAAATTGGAAACCCTACCATCCAATACGCCATAAAAGTAATATACATAGGAATTTTAACATCCTGCAAGCCTCGTAGAGCACCGAGAACCACTACCTGAATTCCATCTGAAATTTGAAACACGGCTGCTACCAAAAGCAATTTAGACGCAATACTTATGATTTCGTTATTATCTAAAACTTGGGAAGAATCCGACATATTCAAAAATAAATGCGGGAGGTAGTTATGCGAAATCACGAAAATAATACCGAAAATAATTTCTACTATAATAGTTAACAAAAAAATTGAGCGAGCAACAGTAATCATTTGTTTATAATCTTTCAACCCTTTGGCATTGCTAACCCTTATCATTGCAGCAACACTAAAGCCCATAGCGACCATAAAAGTGGATGAAGCAAGCGTTAATGCAATTTGATTAGCCGCCTGACTGTTTTTTCCTAGAGAGCCCGAAAGCCAAATTGCTGCTGTGAACAAAGTTACTTCAAACAACATTTGCATAGCCGATGGAAGACCAAGATTGATGATTTTATTCAAGATTGATTTTCGAATTTCGTTGAAACTGAAATTCTTGAAATATCTTTTAAAAAGTGCATTTTTTCGAAGTAAAAAGTGAACAAAAACCACCATCATAATTCGGGAAATTACAGTTCCCAAGGCTGCTCCCAGAATTCCCAATTTTGGAAAACCCCAAACACCATAAATCAACACATAATTAAAAAAAATGTGAACCACATTGGCCAAATAAATGGCATACATCGGATATTTTGTTTGTGACAAACCATCTGCAAATTGCTTGTATCCCTGAAAAATAATAACCGGAATTAACGAAAAAGCAACCCAATCAATGTAAGGGGCAGCCATATTGACGACTGCTACAGGTTGATGCATCAAATTCATTATTGGTTTTGACAAAACAATCATAACAAATACAGCAATTCCTAGAATAGTACATAGTAGTAATCCGTGATGAAAAGTGGTTCGGATTTTTTTATCATCTTTTTCGGCATCAGCTTCAGCAATCAAAGGTGTAATAGCTGTTGAAAATCCAATCCCTAATGACAATCCAATAAAGATAAAACTATTGCCTAAGGAAACCGCTGCCAACTCAGTAGAACCAAGATTGCCCACCATAAAATTATCAACAATCCCTATTAAAGTATGACCGAGCATTCCAAGTATAACAGGATAGGCCAATCTTAAATTATAGGAAAACTCGTTTGTATATTGGGGGAAACTCACTTAGGATTATTTTGGTTGGCAAAGGTATAGTAAAACATCCCGCACTTCTATTTTGAATTTGATTTTTATTTAATCTTAAACTTCTTTGAATTCCAACCTCACGCTTCCATCCTCATCAATTTTTGTCAATTTGATTTCACGCAAAGTGTTAACCAATTCTGGATTCCAAGGCGTTTTAACCCGAACATAATTTTCGGTAAAACCGTGAATATAACCTTCTTTATTTTCAGATTCAAAAAGGACAGTTCTGTTTGTTCCTATCTGGCTCTCATAAAAAGCACGACGTTTTTTTACCGATAATCCACGCAACATTTTACTGCGTTTCGCTCGGACATTAGCAGGAACAGGGTCTTCCATTTCGGCTGCTTCGGTATTATCGCGTTCCGAATAGGTAAAAACATGTAAATAGGAAATATTCAAATCGTTCAAAAAATGATAGGTTTCTAGAAAATGTTCATCGGTCTCTCCAGGAAAACCTACAATCACATCCACACCAATACAAGCATCAGGCATCACTTCCCTAATTTTATTTACTCGTTCGGTATATATTTCGCGAAGGTAACGGCGTTTCATCAACTTCAAGATTTGGTTGCTTCCGGATTGCAATGGGATATGAAAATGCGGCACAAAAGTGCGGCTTTTGGAAACAAATTCAATAGTTTCATTTCTTAATAAATTAGGTTCGATAGAAGAAATTCTCAAACGTTCAATCCCTTCTACTTTATCCAATGCCTGAACTAATTCCAAAAAAGTATGTTCGTGTTTTTTGTTACCAAATTCCCCTTTTCCATAATCGCCAATATTTACTCCCGTCAATACAATTTCTTTTATGTTTTGCGAGGATATTTCCTTGGCATTTTTCAACACATTTTCCAATTCGTCGCTTCTGGAAATTCCTCGCGCCAAGGGAATCGTGCAATAGGTACATTTATAATCGCAACCGTCCTGAACTTTCAAGAAAGCACGCGTTCTGTCGCCAATGGAATAACTGCCTACATAGAAATCGGCTTCGGCAATCTCGCAAGAATGGACTTCACCAAAATCATTTTTTGATAAATCATTGATATAATCGGTAATTTTGAATTTTTCGGTAGCGCCCAAAACCAAATCTACACCATCAACAGCGGCTAATTCCTCGGGTTTCAATTGGGCATAACAACCAACGGCAGCAATAAAAGCTTTATCATTGAGTTTCATTGCTTTTCGTACGACTTGCTTGAATTGTTTGTCGGCATTTTCAGTCACGGAACAGGTATTAATGACATACATATCAGCGACTTCTTCAAAATCGACACGGTCAAACCCTTCATCCTGAATGCTTCTAGCAATGGTAGCTGTTTCGGAGAAATTTAGCTTGCAACCTAAAGTATAAAAGGCTACTTTTTTTCTATTTTCCATAAGTGTTCTCCATTAATGAAATCGTTGTCAAAAAATTGAGACTGCAAATTTACGGACAAAAACTTTAAAATAAAATCAATAATTCACTAAGAAAGAGAAACAAATAAAAAACCACAACTACTTTAGCAATTGTGGCTCTTTTTAAATTTTAAAATTAGACCATTTTCAAATCAATCTTTCCTCCATTTTTTAGTTTCTTCAAAAACGTGTTGCAAGATGTTGGCTTCTTTTTCATCGAAGTCAACTCCTCTACGACTCATTACCAATCGGGCGGTTTCAAAAGCTTTTTTGGTCATATAAATAGTAAAACCTGCCGCTCCACCCCATGAAAAACTAGGCACAAAGTTGCGTGGAAATCCAGCCCCAAAAATATTGGCACTAACACCCACAACAGTTCCGGTGTTGAACATCGTATTGATACCACATTTACTGTGATCCCCCATCATTAATCCACAAAACTGAAGTCCTGTTTTTTCAAAAGCTTCCGTTTCATAACTCCACAATTTTACTTCTTCGTAGTTGTTTTTTAAATTAGAATTATTACTGTCGGCACCAATATTGCACCATTCCCCCAAAACAGAATTCCCTAAAAACCCATCGTGTCCTTTATTGGAATAGCCAAACAATACGGAATTGTTCACTTCTCCACCAATTCTGGAATGCGGTCCAACGGTTGTTGCTCCATATACTTTTGTTGCCAACTTCACGACGGCTCCTTCGCACAAAGCAAAAGGGCCACGAATAACAGCACCTTCCATTATCTCAGCATTTTTACCAATATAAATGGGACCTGTAGAAGCATTTAAGGTTACGAATTCAAGCTTTGCCCCTTCCTCAATAAAAATGTTTTCTTTTGCAATAGTATTGACACTTTTAGGAATGGGTTGCGATTTTCTACCTTCGGTTAGTAATTCGAAATCTTCTCGAATCGCAGCATCATTTTTGGAAAAAATATCCCAAGTGTGCTCTAATCTTAAACATTCACTTTCGAATTCTAAAATTTCATACGTTTCGAAATTGACTTCTTCTTGATTTTCGCTAGTATAAAAAGCGATAACATCCTCTCCTTTAAAAATCGCTTGATTCGATTCGAGATTACTAACCAATTCAGCCAAAAAAGCATTGGGAATAAAGGAAGCGTTTATCATAACATTTTCCTCCATTTCGACCATGGGGAATTTATCTGAAAGATATTCCTCCGTTAAAGTAGTAGTAGTCGAGCCCAAACGCATTTCCCATTTTTGGCGAATCGTCATTATACCAATCAGAATGTCAGCAACTGGCCGGGTGAAAGTAAAGGGCAATAAAGCATTTCTTGCTGGTCCGTCGAAAAGTATATAATTCATTTGATACGGGTTCAAAGTTATAAAAGTTCAAAGTTACAAAGATTTAAATAGCAATTAAAATAAAAAAGCCCCACAAATTGTGAGGCTTCCTAAAGTATAAAACTGATAAATATTATTTACCGTGTTTAGCGTATTTAGTTTTGAATTTATCGATACGTCCAGCAGTATCAATAAGTTTAGATTTTCCTGTGTAAAAAGGATGAGAAGTTCTTGAAATCTCTAATTTAACAACTGGATATTCAACACCATCAACAGTGATTGTTTCTCTTGTATCTGCAGTAGATTTAGTAATAAAAACATCTTCATTTGACATGTCTTTGAAGGCAACTAATCTGTAATTTTCTGGGTGAATTTCTTTTTTCATCTTTATTTTATTTATTTTTTGAGCGTTTTAATTTTGAAGCTTTCTCCTAGTTAGAAAAAGGTATAAATGCAACTACTCTTTTTGTTTAAATCTCTCCATTTATTTTTGAGATTGCAAATCTACAATTATTTTTCAATAATCAAATGTTTGTATTGCTTTTTTTTATAATCCTATAAAAACATTTTTTGTCCTTGAATATATAGGGAATTGCTATATTTGTCGATTAATAAACAAACTCTTTAATATATGGATGAGATTATAAAGAAAAACGGAGTGTTATTTGGGGTAATTACTGGTTTAGTTTCCGTTTTAATCACTACTTTAATTTATTCCATAGATTTGAAATTATTTATTTCTATGTGGATTGGTTTTGCAAGTATTTGTGCTTATATAATTATTGGAGTTATTTTACTTTCTAAAACAAAAAAAGACTTAAAGGGAGTATTTACTTTTAAAGACGCTTTCACTACTTATTTTATTTCGGCCATAATTGGAATTTTAATATCTGTGACTTTTAATTTCATTTTATTCAATTTGATTGATCCAGCTGTAAAAAACACTCTTAAAGACTTAACAATAAAATATATGGCAGATACAATGCAGGAATTCAACACTCCTGCGTCTGCAATAAATGAAGCAATGAAAAAAATTCAAGAAAACGACCCTTATTCCGCTATTGAATTAGTTAAGGGCTCTATATTTAAAATCGCATTTAGTGCCCTTTTTGGGCTAATATTAGCATTGATTCTTAAAAGCAAATCTTCACACGAATAAAATCATAAATGAATTTATCCATACTTATCCCGCTTCTTAATGAAGAGGAATCACTTAAAGAGTTATACAACTGGATTATTTCGGTTATGAAATCAAACAATTACTCCTACGAAGTCATTTTTATCGATGACGGAAGTGCTGATGCTTCTTGGTCTATTATCGAAGATCTAGCTGCCGAAGATTCGAACGTAAAAGGCATTCGATTCATGAAAAACTTTGGAAAATCACAAGCCTTACACGCTGGTTTTAATAAGGCTCAAGGTGATGTCGTCATCACCATGGATGCTGATTTACAAGATAGTCCCGAAGAAATCCCAGGATTATACAATATGATTACCAACCAAAATTTTGATTTGGTTTCTGGCTGGAAAAAGAAACGATACGATTCTGTTTTTTCCAAAAACTTGCCTTCTAAACTATTTAATTGGGCTGCTAGAAAAACATCCGGAGTTGAATTAAATGATTTTAATTGTGGATTGAAAGCTTACAAAAATATAGTTGTAAAAAATATTGAGGTTTCAGGCGAAATGCATCGTTACATTCCCGTTTTGGCGAAAAATGCGGGTTTTAGTAAAATTGGCGAAAAAGTGGTGCAACACCAAGCTAGAAAATACGGAGAAACTAAATTTGGAATGGAGCGCTTCATCAATGGTTTTTTGGATTTAATCACCATTTGGTTCTTGTCAAAATTCGGAAAAAGACCCATGCACTTGTTTGGGGCTATGGGTTCGCTAATGTTTATTATTGGTTTTCTTTCGGCCGGCCTCATTGGTTTTATGAAATTATATAAATTATATCATGGATTGCCTTATGATTTAGTAACTAATAACCCTTGGTTTTACATATCGTTAACTACTATGATTATAGGCACCCAATTCTTCTTGGCAGGATTTCTAGGTGAAATCATATTAAGAACAAAGAATAATGAAAAGCAATATAAAGTTGCTAAAGAACTCAATTAATTCTAAAAAAGACATTTAATTTTTTAAAATGAAAATCAAACAAAATATTTTAGACGCAGTAAACGAATGGCTAAAGCCTTCATTTGACCAAGAAACACAAGAAGCGGTTAAAAATATAATGACAAATTCTCCTAAGGAACTTGAAGAGAGTTTTTACAAAAATTTGGAGTTTGGAACCGGCGGAATGCGAGGTGTCATGGGCGTTGGAAACAATCGCATCAACAAATACACTCTCGGGAAAAGCACCCAAGGGCTTTC
>Ga0209443_1000070_pt1 | contig 60617 bp, 52 predicted proteins | sample LauGreBMM110DCMD_2_FD_187571 | JGI IMG/M metagenome (GOLD analysis project Ga0209443, IMG submission 187571) | Freshwater lake microbial communities from Lake Michigan, USA - Su13.BD.MM110.DCMD (SPAdes) (version 2) | ecosystem: Environmental > Aquatic > Freshwater > Lake | place: Lake Michigan... | reverse complement strand
AAAAATTAAAATTAACAACAAATCAAAAAAAACATTTATCTTTGAATTATTAACTAAATACTCTCTTAGGAAAAGTCCACTTTAGTTTGAAGACATACACTCATTATGTTTATTCCAGTGCTTCCAATTATGTTGATGATAGTGGAATTATAGCAATTACAAAAGTTGATAATCCGGTAATAGATGTTTTGAAACCACAAACGATTAACACTATTTATAATTGGTAACGAAGGTCGGAGACCTTTCATCACATCCTCAAAGTCGGAGACTTTGCGGAGCCAGGTCATAAAAAAAGCAACCATTTAAGTTGCTCTTGATTAATATTATTAGTTTTTATTACCAACCATCTGTTTTTTTAACTGTTGAAACTATACTTTCTGATAATGATTTGTTAAGATTATTAAAGTATGTAGGTATTTTGTCAGCAAATTTATAATCACCTCTTAATGTACCATCCTTTTTAAAAACATATCTTTTTTCCAAGTCTTCTTTAATCATTGGTTTATTAAATATTGGTGTATCCATCCATTCAGTAAGTGGTCGACATTGCATACTTATTAAATCAAATTTATATTTCCCATCTTTAATTAAAATTTCTATTTGATATTTAGCTGGTAAATTAGAATATAAAGTTTCAGAAAGACCTTCAAATCTTATATATTCATTTTCAATATTTGAAAGTATCTCTTTATCAGGATTTTTATAAGTTACCTTGATCCATTCTATAACTTTTTTATAAATCTCGGGTGCTGTTTTACCTTCAATAGGTGCAACAATAAAATCAGTCATCCCTTTTTCTGCAGTAAAAGTAAATTCTGTTTCTTGTGCATTTGAGTAAAAACTCATTAAAATCAATAATACAAACAATATCTTTTTCATAATTTATATTTTAAGTTAAATTCAAATATAAAAAAATAATTTAACAATCAAGTTAAATTTTTTAATTATCCCTTGCTATTGCTAGCGTTACGCTCGTTACAATTAAAATGTGTCTCGTCCTAAAATAAACAATAAAACTCCCGTTTTTAGATGAAATTATCTATTAGAACGTCTGTCATTATTTTGTTGTGGGCGTCTCGGACCAAAGCTGTTATCGGCACTTCTATTAGAATTAGCAGTATTCGATTTTACCGGGTTTGAAAAACGTTGCGGTCTTCCTTGACCTTGTTTAATAGGTTCAGTTGAAGCGTTCGGATCTGGCTCAAAACCGGATATGTTTTCTTTAGGCAATTTCAAACCCACCAATTTTTCGATATCGCGTAAAAAAACAGTTTCGTCTGGACTAAACAATGAAATGGCTTCTCCACTGGCTCCGGCTCTACCAGTTCTACCAATTCGGTGTACGTAATCCTCTGGAATATTAGGCAATTCAAAATTTACAACGTGGGGTAATAATGGGATATCCAAACCTCGTGCGGCAATGTCCGTGGCGACTAAGGCGGTTAGGCTTCCGTCTTTAAAACCGGCCAAGGCTTTGGTTCGTGCGCCCTGTCCTTTATTGCCGTGAATGGCTGCCGCTTTTATGCCAGCACCAATCATGCTTTCGGTCAACTTGTTGGCGCCTTGTTTGGTACGGGTGAAAACCAAAATCTGTTTCCAGTTGCCTTCGGTAATCAGTTTGATGATCAATTCTGTTTTTTTCTCTTTGGCACAAGGATATACTTTTTGGATAATGGCGTCCACTGTCGTGTTTTCGGGTGTGGCTTCTACCTGAACGGGATGGTGCAAAATACCCATCGCCAAGTTCTTGATGTCTTTGGAAAAGGTTGCCGAAAACAATAAGTTTTGCCTTTTTGGTGGCAATACTTTCATAATGCGTTCAATATCCCTTAAAAATCCCATATCCAGCATCCGGTCGGCTTCATCCAAAACTAGGATCTCCACTTTAGATAGCGATACCAATCCTTGATTTTGCAAATCGATTAATCGACCCGGAGTTGCGACTAAAATATCAATCCCTTGTCTCAATTGAGCCACTTGTGGGTTTTGGTTTACGCCACCAAAAATTACGGCAGAGCGTAAATCTACAAACTCACTGTATTCTTTTATATTCGCTAATATTTGAGCAGCCAATTCTCTTGTTGGTGTCAATATCAAGGCGCGAATGGGTCTGTGACTTAGGTTTTTTCCTTGCGATAATATTTGCAATATGGGCAGGGTGAAACCTGCTGTTTTTCCGGTTCCAGTTTGTGCCGATGCCAATACATCTTTACCTTCCAAAATGGGTGGAATTGCTTTTTGTTGTATTGGAGATGGTGTTGTGTATCCTTTTTTTCTGATGGCTTTTAATAAAGCATCAGATAAGCCTAATGAGTTAAATGACATAAATAGTGTTTATGAAGTAAACACTTTTTTAAGGAGTACTTCTTTAATTTGGCGCGAAGATAGGGTTAATTTTTTCGATGGGTCTTTGATTGCTTCACTTTGTTTTAATCCGTGCTATCTGGAATTCTAAAAATAGCCCAAAAAAATTGCTGATTTCCAATCAGCTCCAGAAAAGTATAGGCCTGTTTTACTTTTTTAAACGGGCTTTAAATATCTTTTCGAATTTTTCTATTTTGGGTTGGATGACCATTTGGCAATAAGGTTGACTTTTATTATTTTCATAATAATTTTGATGATAATCCTCGGCTTTGTAAAATTGGACGAGTGGTTCAAGTGTAGTTACAACGGGGCTTGGATATACTTTTTTGGCATTTAATTGGTTGATAATAGATTGGGCTCTCTTTTTTTGTTCCTCATTGGCATAAAAAATTACCGAACGGTATTGAGTTCCCACATCGGCACCTTGACGATTTAAAGTTGTAGGATCATGAACGGTAAAAAACACGTGTAGAATTTCGTCAAAGTCGGTGATCGTATTGTCATAAGTAATTTGAACTACTTCGGCATGGCCAGTTGTGCCGGAACACACTTCTTTATAAGAAGGATTTGCATTTTTACCTCCGGTGAATCCAGAAACTACTAATTTAACACCAACTAATTTTTCATAAACCGCTTCGACACACCAATAACAACCGCCTCCAAGGGTAATAGTTTCCATGTTATTTTCAGTCAGTACTTTGTCTGGAACAAAATCTAGGGCGATGGAATTCATGCAATATCTTTTGCCTGTTGGTGCCGGTCCGTCATCAAAAAGATGACCTAAATGTCCGTCACATCTCCCACAAAGTGCTTCGATTCTTCTCATTCCATAGGAATTATCTTCTTTGTACACTACGCTATTTTTGTTTTCTTGCTCAAAGAAACTAGGCCAACCGCAACTGCTTGTAAATTTTTGGTCGGATTTAAACAATTTATTACCACAAGCGGCACAGTAATAAGTTCCTTTATCCTCAGAATTCCATAATTTTCCACTAAAGGCTCTTTCGGTATGAGCATTTCTTGAAACGGCATACAAATCGTCGGATAGGACTTTTTTCCATTCGGCATCGGTAAGATGGAGTTTCGTGTTGTTGGTTCTCGAATAATAGGTATTCACAGGCTTATTACTTGAGTTTTCCATAGTAGATTGTTTTTGGGTGTAGTTTTGTTTGTTTATTTTTTCTATTTGCTTTTGCTCTTGTATTTTTTGACCACAGGCCTGAATCATGAATAAAGATATCAAAAATAGTAAGCTACAAAATGGGATTATTTTTTTCATTTTGTTTTTGTTTTTAGACTCTAAATAATAAATAATCTTAAATGAATTTATAGCCATTAAAATTAACAAATCCGATTATTAAACGCTCGTTAAACTTTTCACAAACTTTCAACATCCCTAAAACCAATTTCTTTTTTTGTATTTTTGACAAGCTAAAAACAGAAATGAAAGAAGAGAACGTAATATTGGTTAACCATAAAGATGAGCAAATAGGACTTATGCCTAAACTGGAAGCTCACGAAAAAGCAATATTACACCGCGCCTTTTCTGTTTTTATATTAAATAACAAGAATGAAATTATGCTGCAACAAAGGGCGCAACATAAGTATCATTCTCCGTTGTTGTGGACTAACACTTGTTGTAGTCATCAGCGTGATGGAGAAACTAATATTCAAGCAGGAAGCCGCAGATTATTTGAAGAAATGGGTTTCCATACAGGGTTGAAGGAATTGTTTCATTTTGTCTATAAGGCGCCATTCGATAATGGTTTAACCGAGCATGAACTCGATCACGTCATGATAGGATACTATAATGATGAACCAAAAATAAACCTAGAAGAAGTGGAAAATTGGAAATGGATGTGCATTGAAGACGTGAAAAAAGATATGCAATTGCATCCTGAAATTTATACGGTCTGGTTCAAAATTATTTTCGATCAATTTTATCACTATTTGGAAGATCATAAAATTTAAGATAACAGAATATAGAAATCCTAAATCTATAATTAAAAATGAGAGTCACCATATCAAGAAAAGCACACTTTAACGCAGCACATCGATTGTATAGAAAAGATTGGACTTTCGAACAGAATGACGCTATTTTCGGTAAATGCAACAACCCTAATTTTCACGGCCATAATTATGAATTAATTGTAAGTGTAACAGGAAAAATCAATCCAGAAACGGGCTACGTAATGGATATCAAGGAATTAAGCGATTTGATTTCGGAAGAAGTTGAAAGACCCTTTGATCATAAAAACTTAAATTTGGATGTTCCTGAATTTGAAAATCTAAATCCCACCGCCGAAAATATAGTGGTTGTTATTTGGAATAAAATCAGAAAAAGAATTCAATCGGAATTTGATTTGGAGGTAGTGCTTTATGAAACGCCTCGCAATTTTGTAACTTATAAAGGAGAATAATGGCTCTTAAACTAGGAGATAAAATTCCAAATTTTACGTCAAAAGACAGTCTTGGGGATGATTTTGATAGCGCTTCAGTCGTGGGTAAAAAGCCAGTGATTTTCTATTTTTATCCCAAAGACAATACTCCAGGTTGCACAGCCCAAGCCTGTAGTTTTAGAGATCAATATGAGGATTTTAAGGATTTGGGTGCAGAAGTTATTGGCATCAGCAGTGACAGCGTTGCTTCGCATGAAAAATTCACTAAACAATACCATTTGCCTTTTAAGTTGCTATCCGACAATGACAAAAAAATCAGGACTCTTTTTGGTGTGAAGCCCAATTTATTCGGATTAATTCCAGGAAGAGTGACTTATGTGGCAGACAAAGAGGGTATAATTCGATTGGTGTTTGATAGCTTAGTTTCCACTAGCCATATTCCTAAGGCATTGGAAATGATTAAGAAATTAGTATCATGATGAGTCTAGATATATATCCTTTACAGTTTAAACCCATTTTAAAGGAAAGAATCTGGGGAGGAGAAAAGCTAAAAACAGTGCTAAACAAACCCATTGTTTCCAATAGAACTGGAGAAAGCTGGGAAATTTCAACGGTTGAAGGTGATGTTAGTATTGTTGCTAATGGGACTTTGACTGGAAATTCACTGCTTGATTTAATACAATCAACTCCTGAAGCTATTTTGGGGACTGAAGTTTATAAACGATTTGGTAAACAATTCCCTTTGCTTTTCAAATATCTAGATGCTTGTGAAGACCTTTCCGTACAGGTGCATCCTAATGATGAATTGGCTAAACAGCGTCACAATTCCTTTGGAAAAACAGAGATGTGGTACGTTATGCAGGCTGATGAAAACGCTAAGATAATTGTTGGTTTTAAGGAAAAATCAAATGCTAACTCTTATCTAGAAAATCTAAAAAATAAAACATTACTTTCCATTCTTGATGCTATAAAAGTAAAAGTGGGAGATGTTTTCTTTCTGGAAACGGGGACTGTTCACGCCATTGGCGCTGGACTAGTTATTGCCGAAATTCAGCAAACATCAGACGTCACCTATCGTTTGTATGATTTTGACAGAGTAGATGTTGCGGGTAATCAAAGAGAATTACACATTGATTTAGCTTTGGATGCCATAAATTATGATAAAGTAGACACCTATAAAAATTACAATACAGCACTCAATCAATCAAATACCATAGTAGATTGTCCTTATTTTACCACTAATTTTATTCCGTTGGAAGGAAAAATTGTAGTTGATAAAACAGGAAATTCATTTACCGTTTATATGTGTGTTGATGGTAGTTTTGAAATAGAATATGATGGCACGAAATACCAATATAAAAAAGGGGGCACGGTTTTGATTCCTGCTGCCATGAAATCTTTCGCTCTTAAAGGAAAAGCGTCGCTTTTAGAAATATATATTTCATAGCCAGTTATAGAAAGATTATATGTACTTTTGCAATCGCAAATTAAAATTAAAAAAAATGGCAAACGTTAAGAATTTAAAAAAAGACATCAACTACGTTTTAGGAGATATTATTGAAGCGGTTTATTTGTTTGAAATTTCGACTACCGGAAAACCAACTACTGAAACTAATGCTTTGATTGATGAAGCTATCGCAGCTTTTGACACTTTGATTACAAAAGTAAACGCTAAGAAAGTGGAAGATAAAAAAGCCCATTTCAAACAAATTAATGTTGAATTGGAACAAACTGCAAATCAATTGATTGCTAAAATCAACGAATTACAGTAAAAAAACGCAATAAAAAAAGACTGAATTTGTTTTGAAAAAACAAATTCAGTCTTATATTTGTACCAGTAATAAGTCGCCAGCGTAGCTCAGTTGGCTAGAGCAGCTGATTTGTAATCAGCAGGTCGTGGGTTCGAGTCCCTCCGCCGGCTCTTTAGTGAAACCATCTAACTTTGTTAGGTGGTTTTTTATTTAACACTAGACACCTATTACATAATAGGTGTCTAGTGTTAAATAAAAAAAACTCCTGTAATTCAGGAGCTTGTAATTAGTCTAATTTATTTTTTATGTAATATTTACCGTCTAAATCTTCATCAAAATCATCAATTTTAACAGCTTTAGGTTTTGGTTTATTTGCAGCAGCTTTCTTTTTCCACATTTCAAACTTTTCGGCAGGCATCTTTTTTTTCATGATTTCCAGCACCTCTTTTTCTGCTAAACCAAATTCTTTTTTGATAATTTCAAAAGGATTTTTTTCTTCTAAAGCAAATGTAACAAGTTTTTCTGTTTGTTCCCAGGTCAATTCTTTGCGATTACTCTTTTTCATTCCGTGAAAATTAATTCAGATATGGGTATTAATGATTAATTGATTTCCAAATATATACCAATATTAATAAAAAAAATAATTACTTTTTATCAAAAGAGATTTTTTTTTCTGTTTTAATTAATTTTTGGGGGAGTGCTTTATTTTATAACACGAAATGTTAGATTTATTCGAGAACCAACCGCTTTTGACGTTTTCGGAATTTGATGTTTCCAGAAATGTTGTGTTGTTCCCCGCATTATCAATAAACTCCCATGTTCCAAAACAATATTTTTTTTCAGGGTTTTATCTGAATTGTGTTTCAACTGAAAAGTGCGTTCGGTACCAAAACTAACAGACGCAATGATTGGATTTGTGCCTAATTCTTTTTCATCATCGGCGTGCCAACCGTTACTATCTTTTCCGTCCCGATACTGATTGAGTAAAACGGTCGTAAAATTGGTATTGCTAACATTTTCAACATGCGATTTTATTTTTTGTAAAAGTGGACTCCAAGGATGCGGCTGCATTTTTATATTCGAATAGGAATAGGTGATTCCTTCATTTCCAAATAAAGCCGTCAATCGAGGTTGAGGGTGGGTTTTACCATAAATTCGAATGTCATCCTGTTGCCACGGGATTTTGTTTTTTAATTGCTCAAAAATAACATCAGCCGCTTTTGTATCAAAAAAATGAGGATAATATAGGATCTCTGCGTCTGGCAAATTTAAGAGTATCGGTTCTGATGTAAAAAGGGATACCATTTGTAAATAATAAATTTAGCTAAAAAAGAAGTGTAAACTCAATCAATTCCTTCGATAATGCTTGGTCAAATAATAGATATTAACTCCTACTACAAAGGTATTTGTAAGTATTATGGGCATTGACATCCCTAAGAGAAAGCCATAAACGATGAATAAAACCCCGCCAATTGAATTTATGATTCGTAAAGTAATCAAGTTTTTCATTAAAAAAGAGACCATGATAACTATTGAGGCCAAATAACCTAGACATTCTGTTAAAGAAATTGCAACCATTATAAAATTTCATTGGTGAGTTGCAAATGTAATGTTTAGTTTAAAGAAAAAATACACCAGTAGTGAGGTTTCTAAAATAATCCCTCTAATGCTTTGTTTCGTATTCCAATTTTTGTAGAATCAAAGTTCAACTTGTTTTGTAAAAGAGAAGCATAAACGCTTCTGAAATCAATTTCATGTTTCAAATCGCCATTTTCCAAATCAGAAAGGTTGGGGTTGTTTCCAATAATTTTGCCACGGTTATTCCCTCCAATGATAAACATTGGCGCTGCCGTTCCGTGATCCGTACCTCGTCCATTGTCTTTAACACGTCGACCAAATTCCGAGAAAACCACTATGGTTACGTTTTGCAATTGTTGCGATTTTTTCAAATCTTCATAGAAACTAAAAACGGCATCGTTGAGGTCGGTCAATTTGTTTTTATGAATAGGAAGTTGGTTATCATGGGTGTCAAAACCACCTAGCGATGTGTAATATACCTTAGAATTTAGGTTTCCTTTTATCAATTTCGAAATCCATTCTAGGTTTTTAGCCAGGCCTGTCTTTGGATAAATTACATCTGAAGTAGTCGATTTTGCTAATGCTTTTTGGATGTCATCCGACCCTTCTACTACGGAATTTGCCACTTTTCGAACAAAATCCAGTTGTGGATTTTCGGATAATTGATCGTCACTTTCAGCTATATTTTTTGTTTTAAATCGGGATGGGTCTTTTACTGTAATTGAGTTGGGCTCATCTCCCTTCAAAGCTAGGTTGTCAATATTGTCAATATTTATTCCCGCTGTAGGTTGATGCTCTTTGCATTGTAGATCGAGATATCGACCCAGCCAACCGTCGTTTAAATATTCTTGGTTTGTGGGCGCGGTTTGCCAAATTTCCTGACTCCGGAAATGGGATCTTACAGGATTAGCATAGCCAACATTTTGTACCACCGACAAATCGCCGCTTTGTTGCATATTGGCAAATCCTTTCAGGGCAGGATGAAATGCCATTCCTTGTGCTGAATTCAGAACTTCAGTTTTTGAAAATGCAATTGCAGGGCGTAAATTATAATACAATGCATCTTCAAAGGGGATAAAGGTGTTTAGACCATCATTTCCACCATTCAATTGGACGAAAACTACACATTGTTCGCCTAAGACCAAATTATTTTGAGAACCAAAAGAATATAAAAAATTAGGTAATAGCAGAGACCCTCCTGTAAATGTTCCTGTGAGTGCTAAAAAATTTCTTCTGTTCATTTTTTTTAATTTAGGATTTGAAATTTAAGATTTAGGGTTTTTAATTTTTTAAAAAATCTAAATCAGTTGAAATTCAGGAGTTTTTACCATAAAATTAAATAATCGCATCACGGCATTTTCAGATCCCTCGGTTTTGCCATCGAAATCGTATTTTAAAATTTGCTCAAAATCGTGTTGGTTATCCTTATCGGTTTGAAATAACAATCGGTTTGTAAATTCAGCAATAATTTCCTTATTGTTTCCTTCATTATTCCAATTCAATTTTACGCTCAGTTGTTTGTTTGGATTTTGATTCTCCATCTTTTTCTCACTATCTTTCTTTGCTATATTAATGTTTCTACGATTGCAAAGTAAGTCTGCTGCATTGTTTCTTTGTAAAAAAACCTGAGAAGTTAGCCAAGAGTTTCCACCATCCCAACCCTTTACATTCGGTTGATTGAACAAATCCATTACTTGATCTCTTAGAAAAAAAGCAATTAATTTCAAGTTGGGTTTTTCTACATTGAGTTCGTAGTTTAATTGCAGAATATATTCTAAAGGGGTTTTAATTTTTGAACCCGCATTGTCTTTAGCATACTCCTCGGTGAAAATTTTAGTTAATAAGGGTTTGATTTCAAAATCCATTTTTTTGAAATAATCACCATAGTAACGGACTAATTCTTCCGTTGGATTATCATAAATGAACCATTTCAAAATCTTTCGGGTAATTAAATATGGGATATTGGGTTGTTCGAAAATGATATCGACCATTTCATCCAATTTGAAATTCCCTTTTTTTCCAAGATATACAAAGCCTTCATTGTCTTCAAAAATCTTTCTGTAAATAGCATTTTCTTTTCCTATTCCCAATCCGGCAAGACCTTTCGCTCCGTTTTTTATATCTTGTTCCGTATAATTACCAATCCCAATAGTAAAAAGCTCGAGTAATTCTCGACTTAAGTTTTCGTTAAGTTTTCCTTTTTTATTGTCAAGGTTGTCAAGATAGCGAACCATTGCATTAGTTTGAATAATTTTCTTAGTCAAAGTTTTGAAATTGCCAAAAGCATGCTCTCTCAGGATTTGATTGTGCTGAAAAACCCAATAGTTAACTTTTACTTTATCGAGTGAAGAAACATAATGATTGTGCCAAAAACAAGTCATTTTTTCGCGTAGCGGAAATTCGTCATTTATCATTTTGTCAATCCACCAAGATTTCATTTCTAATGAAGTTTCTCCTTCTTTTTTGAAAAATTCTTTTGTTCCTTCAGGGCTGGATTTTCTTTTGTCACGATTTTCTCTGTATTCAGCAAAATTTTTTGGGCTGTCTTGTAGAAAATCAGGAAGTGTCGAATCAAATTTTGTGGCAAAAGATTGTTTCAAGAACTTTTTTAAACCTATTTTTTGGATAGATTTTTCTTGTTTTGCCGAATATCCAAGTCGTAATGACCAAAGCGTGTTTTTGTGCATAATTCAAGTGCTAAAAAAATTGGACTTAGATTTTGTAAAATGGTTTAATCGTTGATAATTTATTTGTTATCTTTTTTCTCCGTCAAATCGCTCAAATGTAAACGAAGTGCATCAACTGAAATGTTAATTTCCCAAAATGACAAGCCTAAAGAAATAAGTAAACTAAGCAAACTCAATCCAAAAAAATAAACGCCTATGAGTTGTTTTTCTAAAAATAACAACAGCATCGAAAAAACGGATAGAAATAAACTCAAAACACCTGCCATTTGCATATAACGAATAAGTTTTAATCGCAAATTTAGGTTTTTAATCTCCAATAAAATCATACTGTTTTCTTTCTCCTTGTAGACTTTTTTTAATCCTCTTATGATAGTGGCTATAGTTAAAAATCGATTGGTATATGCTAATAATATCAGAGAGGTGGCAGAGAAAAGAAGGGCAGGGGTTTCTACGTGAAGAGTCATTTTTTTTATGTTTAAAATTGCACTTTTAAAGTTCGGGAATCTTTGGTTAGTATTTTACGATTTTACACAAAAAAACCTGCAAGTTTTCACTTACAGGTTCTATCTCCATCCTACGGAAGGGCTGGGTAGTATTATTTTATCAAGTCAAAACTTCTCTTTACAAAAGCGGTAAGTTCTTCGCCTTTCAAAAGGTTTTGAGATAATTTAGCCAAGTCTAATGCTTGTTTTACCAAACTTTCTTGAGCCGATTTGTCTTGAGTGTTCAAAATATTGGTAGCCAATTCCGAGTTGGTATTTACCACCAAATTATACATTTCTGGCATATTTCCCATTCCGAACATTCCGCCACCACCGGATTGGCTCATTTCTTTCATTCGACGCATAAATTCAGGCTGCGTGATGATGAAAGGTGCCGCTTGACTATCCATGGCTTCTAGTTGAACCGAATATTTTTGTTTTTGAACAAAACCTTCTAAAACGGTTTTTAAACTTTCTTTTTCCGTATCGGATAATTTAGAAATAGTCGTTTCCTCTTTCTTGATTAAATTATCAATATGGTCTGAATCGACACGAACGAAAGTCATTCCGCTGTTGTCACCTTCTATTTTTTGGATTAAATGTGAAATAATTGGCGAATCCAAAAGCAATACTTCATATCCTTTATCTTTGGCAATTTCAATATAACTGTGTTGCGCTTCTTTATTTCCGGCATATAAAACAACAAGTTTCCCGTCCTTGTCAGTTTGAGTTTCTTTTATTTTTTCTTTTAATTCTTCTAATGTGAAGTATTTGTCATCTACCGTTGGGTACAAAACGAATGCGCCCGCTTTTTCGTAAAATTTATCTTCTGAAAGCATTCCGTATTCTAACACTACTTTGATGTCATTCCATTTTTGTTCAAAATCTTCACGATTTTCTGTAAACAAGGATTTCAATTTGTCAGCTACTTTCCGCGTTATGTAGTTAGAGATTTTCTTTACTGCTCCATCTGCTTGCAAGCCAGAACGAGAAACATTCAAAGGGATATCTGGAGAATCCACCACACCTCGTAACATCATCAAAAATTCAGGAACAATTCCTTCTACATTATCCGTAACATACACTTGATTTTGGTACAATTGAATTTTGTCTTTCTGAATTTGCATATCTCCTCCTAATTTTGGGAAATACAAAATCCCTGTCAAGTTAAAGGGATAATCTACATTCAAATGAATATGAAATAAAGGCTCCTCAAACTGCATTGGATACAATTCGTGGTAGAAGTTTTTATAATCTTCATCCGCCAATTCTGTTGGTTGTTTGGTCCATGCCGGATTCGGGTTGTTGATGATGTTGTCAACTTCAACTTCAGTGAAAATTTTGTCTTTATCTTCAGCAGTAACTTCTTCGCCTTTTTTCTGTTCTATTTTTTCTGTTCTAGTTCCAAATTTAATTGGAATAGGCATGAACTTGTTGTACTTATTTAATAGTTCTTTGATTTTGGACTCTTCCAAGAATTCAAGAGAATCTTCGGCGATATGCAAAACAATTTCGGTTCCACGGGTAGTTTTATCTGAAGGTTCCAAAGTAAATTCTGGACTTCCATCACAAATCCAGTGTGCTGCTAGTTCGTCTTTGTGTGATTTAGTAATGATTTCAACCTTTGAAGCCACCATAAAAGCCGAATAAAATCCTAGACCAAAATGCCCGATAATTCCAGAATCTTTAGCAGAATCTTTGTATTTTTCTAAGAATTCTTCTGCTCCAGAAAAGGCGATTTGGTTGATGTATTTTTCCACTTCATCGGTAGTCATTCCCAAACCTTGATCGATAATGTGCAATTTTTTACCTTCTTTATCAATTTTAACCTCAATAATAGGGTTGCCATAGTCTACTTTGGCTTCGCCAATACTTGCTAAATGTTTAAGTTTTAAAGTTGCATCCGTTCCATTCGAAATTAACTCGCGCAAAAATATTTCGTGATCGCTGTATAAGAATTTCTTGATTAAGGGAAAGATGTTTTCCACCGAAACGTTAATTTTTCCAGTTGTCATAGTTAGAATTTTTAAGTTTTTTAATTGCCTATGTTTACTCAAATAAGATACCAATTAAAATCAAAGTGACAAATTGTCGGAAATTTCAAATTTAACTATAATGCAAATTTTAAATAAACAGTCATTTCTCAGTAATAAGGTTTTTTGTTTAAATCTTCAATTTAAACATTGTAAATTTGTTTTTCAAAAATTTATATGCTTGAATTAAAATCCATTTCCTTTTCGTACTCGAAAGATACAGTAATTAAGAACATCAGTTTTACCATTCCTAAAGGAAATAATGTGGCTATAATTGGTGAAAGTGGTTGTGGGAAAAGCACCCTTTTAAAATTAATTTACGGCCTATATGATTTGGATGAAGGGGAGATTCGGTATAATGATAAACCTATTTTAGGGCCCAAATACAATCTTATTCCCGGGGAAGACTACATTAAATATTTAGCCCAAGATTTCGATCTCATGCCTTATATTACGGTCGAAGAGAATGTAGGTAAATTTTTGTCGAACATTTACAAAGACAAAAAGAAAGCTCGTGTGGCTTCACTTTTAGAAATGGTTGAAATGAGCGAGTTTGCCGAAGTGAAAGCAAAATATCTAAGTGGCGGACAGCAGCAAAGAGTTGCATTAGCAAGGGTTTTGGCCTTAGAGCCAGAACTGCTTTTATTGGACGAGCCTTTCAGCCAGATTGATTCGTTTCGGAAAAACAACTTGCGGCGAAATGTATTCAATTACTTAAAAGAAAAGCAGATTAGCTGTATTATTGCCACTCACGACAGTGCCGAAGTTCTGTCCTTTTCAGACAAAACTATTGTGATGAGAAATGGCAAAGTGATTGCTGTAGACACCCCTAAAATAGTATACGAAAATCCTTCTAGCACTTATATTGCTTCGCTTTTTGGAGAAGTTAATGAATTACCAAAATATTATTTTGATGCTTTTGCACCCAAAGCTGAAGTCGGATTGTTTTACCCACACCAACTTCATGTCGTGGAAAATTCTAAATTAGAGGTGGTCGTAAAACAAAGTTACTTCAAAGGCAATTATTACTTGATTGAATCCACTTTTGAAAAAAATACTATTTTTTTTGATAATAATTTTGATTTGAAATTGGGAACAAAAGTATATTTAGCCCCGATAGTTTAATTGCTATAGTTCATAAATCAAACTTAAAAAAACTTATTTTAAGGGCTTTCAAAATAAAAGTTGTTTAGCTTTACACTTCAATTTGAAACGAATGATAAATAGTATGTACCACTCAAAAATTACAGGATTGGGGTATTATGTCCCTTCCAATTTTGTTACGAATGATGATTTATCAAAAATTATTGATACCAATGACGAGTGGATTCAGGAAAGAACTGGAATTCAAGAAAGAAGACATGTCATTCGAGGAGAAGACACCACTACTACAATGGGTGTGAAGGCAGCGAGAATTGCTATTGAGCGTTCTGGAGTAGCCATGGAGGATATTGATTTTATTGTTTTTGCAACCCTAAGTCCTGATTATTATTTTCCTGGCCCAGGTGTTTTAGTGCAACGAGAATTGGGTTTGAAAACCGTAGGTGCATTAGATGTAAGAAATCAATGTTCGGGTTTTGTGTATGGGATTTCTGTTGCCGATCAATATATTAAAACTGGAATGTATAAAACTATTTTGGTGATTGGTTCTGAAGTGCAATCGACAGGATTAGACATGTCAAGTCGTGGTCGAGGGGTTTCGGTTATTTTTGGGGATGGCGCAGGCGCGGCCGTTTTGAGTAGGGAAGAGGATTTGTCCAAAGGGATTTTGTCCACTCATTTACATTCAGAAGGACAACACGCCGAAGAATTAGTGGTGAAGGCACCAGGAATGGGAGGGCGCTGGGTTACGGATATCTTGAAAGACAATGATCCAAATGACGAAAGCTATTTTCCTTATATGAATGGTCAATTTGTATTTAAGAACGCTGTTGTTCGTTTTTCCGAAGTAATTAACGAAGGCTTACAAGCTAATAATTTGCAGGTTTCTGACATTGACATGCTTATTCCACATCAAGCCAATTTGAGAATTTCCCAATTTATCCAAAAGAAATTTGGATTAACCGATGACCAAGTATTCAATAATATTCAAAAATATGGCAACACAACAGCCGCCTCTATTCCAATAGCATTAACAGAGGCATGGGAACAAGGAAAAATTAAATCGGGGGACATCGTGATTTTGGCTGCTTTCGGTAGCGGATTTACTTGGGGTAGTGTTATTATAAGATGGTAAATTAGATTTAAGAAAGAGAAAGCCAAAGTTTTTTATAAAATTTTGGCTTTCTTTTTTTTGCCAAAAAATAATTGAGTTTACCATTTCAGATTAGATTTTCCTTTGAAATTGCTATATTTGCAGCCTTAAAATAAATTACATAAAATGACATTATCCCAGATTCTGAAGCCTTCTATTGAAATAGCGATTCAAGCTTTATTTGACGTTACGATTGACAAAATTGAATTTCAAACTACACGTAAAGAGTTTGAGGGTGATATCACGATGGTTATTTTTCCATTACTGAAAGTGATTCAAAGTACCCGAGGCGAAGCCGAACGGAGCGGAGCTAACCCTGTGGAATTGGGAAATAAAATCGGGAACTATTTAGTCGAAAATGTAGCTGAAGTGAGCCGTTTTAACGTAGTTTCAGGTTTTTTGAATATTGTTATTTCGGATGGATATTATTTAAATTTTTTCAACGAAATCAGGAATAATTCGAAATTTGGGTTCGTTACTCCAAACCACGACGACAAAGCGATAATGGTGGAATATTCTTCACCAAACACCAATAAACCCTTGCATTTGGGGCACGTTCGTAATAATCTTTTAGGCTATTCTGTTGCCGAAATCATCGAAGCTTCAGGAAAGAAAGTCTATAAAACCCAAATCATTAACGATCGCGGGATTCATATTTGTAAATCGATGTTGGCATGGCAAAAATTCGGAAACGGAGAAACGCCAGAATCAAAAGGTTTGAAAGGAGATAAATTAGTTGGAAATTATTATGTAGCTTTTGATAAAGCTTATAAAGAACAAATTTCTGAACTGATCGCTGCTGGAAAAACGGAAGACGAGGCCAAAAAGCAAGCACCAATTATTTTAGAAGCTCAAGAAATGCTTTTGAAATGGGAAGCGGGTGATGCGGAAGTAATGGCGCTTTGGAAAACGATGAACCAATGGGTTTATGATGGTTTTGCAACTACTTATAAAAACCTTGGAGTAAATTTCGATAGTTATTATTACGAAAGTAACACCTATTTACTAGGTAAAGACGTGGTTCAAATAGGTTTAGAAAAAGGGGTTTTCGAAAAAGATCCTGACGGTTCAGTTTGGATTGATTTGACAGCGGAAGGTTTGGACAGAAAAATAGTGTTGCGCACTGACGGCACTGCGGTTTATATGACACAGGACATTGGAACGGCCATTCAGCGCGTTAAGGATTATCCAGACGTTGGCGGAATGGTTTACACTGTGGGTAACGAACAGGATTATCACTTTAAAGTCTTGTTTTTGATATTGCAAAAACTAGGTTTTGATTGGTCAAAAAATCTCTTTCATTTGTCTTATGGAATGGTCGATTTGCCTTCCGGTAAAATGAAATCAAGAGAAGGAACCGTCGTCGATGCTGATGATTTGATACAGGAAATGACTGAAACTGCTCAGAAAATAGCCGAAGATTTAGGAAAACTAGATGGTTATTCTCCTGAAGAAAAAGCAAAATTATATAACACCATTGGGCTTGGTGCCTTGAAATATTATATTTTGAAAGTCGATCCGAAAAAAAGAATCCTTTTCAATCCAGAAGAATCAGTTGATTTTGCAGGAAATACGGGTCCGTTTATCCAATATACGTATGCCAGAATTCAGTCGATTATTCGTAAAGCCAATTTTGATTTTTCAAGTAAATCGGAAATCATTTCACTTCACGAAAAGGAAAAAGAGTTGGTCAAACAACTCGAATTGTTTCCTGAAGTGATTCAAAACGCAGCTCAAAATCACAGCCCCGCTTTGATAGCAAATTACACCTATGAATTGGTAAGAGAGTATAATTCGTTTTATCAAGCTGTTTCCATTTTGGGAGAAGAAGATTTAACTAAAAAAATATTCAGGGTGCAACTTTCCAAAAAAGTAGCTGATACCATTGCAGCTGCTTTTAGTTTGATGGGAATTGATGTTCCGGAAAGAATGTAAAAGTTCCTTTTCAAACGCCACCTTACCATTGTACCTTTCTAACTTTGTATTATATTTGCACCTCATAAAAGCCAATTACAATTATGTTTGACAATTTAAGCGAAAAATTAGATAAAGCCTTTCACATACTTAAAGGTCATGGAAGAATAACGGAGGTAAATGTTGCCGAAACCTTAAAAGAAGTCCGTCGTGCTTTATTAGACGCTGATGTCAATTTTAAAATAGCTAAAGATTTTACTACCAGAGTAAAAGAAAAAGCCATTGGTCAAAACGTATTAACAACTATTCAGCCTGGACAATTATTAGTAAAAATTGTAAAAGATGAATTGACCGAATTAATGGGCGGCGATGTGGCTGGAATTAATTTATCAGGAAATCCTACAGTGATCTTAATGTCGGGATTACAAGGTTCAGGAAAAACAACTTTTTCTGGAAAGTTGGCTAATTATCTTCAAACGAAAAAAGGAAAAAAACCGCTTTTGGTAGCCTGTGATATTTATCGTCCAGCAGCAATTCAACAATTGTATGTTGTTGGAGATTCGATAGCTGTTGAGGTGTATTCAGAACCTGAAAATAAAAATCCTGTTGAAATTGCGCAAAATGCCATTAAACATGCTAAAACAAATGGTTTTAATGTTGTGATTGTCGACACAGCGGGTCGATTGGCAGTAGATGAGGCTATGATGGCCGAAATCTCAAATGTACACAAAGCCATTCAGCCTCACGAAACCTTGTTTGTTGTTGACGCAATGACAGGTCAAGATGCCGTGAATACAGCAAAAGCATTTAACGACATATTAAATTTTGACGGTGTAATCTTAACTAAATTAGATGGTGATACTCGTGGTGGTGCAGCGATTTCCATTAAATCAGTGGTTAATAAGCCAATTAAATTTGTAGGTACTGGTGAAAAAATGGAGGCCATTGACTTGTTCTACCCAGAACGTATGGCAGAACGAATCCTCGGAATGGGAGATGTTGTGTCTTTGGTAGAAAGAGCGCAAGAGCTTTATGACGAGGATGAAGCTAGAAAAATCCAAAAGAAAATTGCCAAAAATGAGTTTGGCTTTGATGATTTCCTTTCCCAAATTCAACAAGTGAAGAAAATGGGTAACATGAAAGACTTGGTAGGAATGATTCCAGGGGCCACAAAAGCAATGAAAGATGTTGAAATTGAAGACGACGCTTTCAAACATATAGAAGCTATTATTCATTCGATGACGCCAAAAGAAAGAACAAAACCTGCCCTAATTGACATGAAAAGAAAAACTAGAATAGCAAAAGGTTCTGGGACAAAAATAGAGCAGGTCAATCAACTGATGAAACAGTTTGAGCAAATGAGTAAAATGATGAAGATGATGCAAGGACCAGGCGGAAAGAATATGATGAAAATGATGGGTGGGATGCAAGGAGGAATACCAGGAATGAGATAATCAGATTGCAGATTTTAGTTTCAATAACAATAACAAACCACTAACTACAAGTACTATAAAATGCAACTACTAGACGGAAAAAAGACATCAGAAGACATAAAAAACGAGATTGCTATTGAGGTGCAAAAGATGGTGGCTAAAGGCCAAAAAGTCCCTCATTTGGCAGCTGTTATTGTCGGTAATAATGGGGCTAGTTTAACTTATGTGGGTAGCAAAGTAAAATCGTGTCAACAAATAGGATTTGAATCTACTTTGGTAGCGTTGCCTGAAACTATTTCAGAGGTGGAATTGCTTTCAAAAATTAAGGAATTAAACGAAGACGATAACCTAGATGGTTATATTGTTCAACTCCCTTTGCCAAAACATATTGATGAACATAAAATCTTAATGGCAATTGACCCCGATAAAGATGTGGATGGTTTTCATCCCGCTAATTTTGGTAAAATGGCATTGGAAATGGAAACTTTTTTGCCAGCAACTCCATTTGGAATTATGGAACTACTGGAACGTTATAAAGTAGAAACTGCGGGAAAACATACGCTAGTTATTGGTCGTAGTCATATTGTAGGTCGTCCAATGAGTATTTTGATGAGTCGCAAGGGATATCCTGGGGATTCAACAGTAACGCTCACTCACAGCAGGACTAAAAACATTGAGGAGTTTACCAAGAATGCCGATATTATCATCACCGCTCTTGGAGTTCCAAATTATCTTAAAGCCGATATGGTAAAAGAAGGAGTGGTAGTTATTGACGTTGGTATTACAAGAGTAGAAGATGCATCACATCCAAAAGGATATGTAATTACGGGTGATGTTGATTTTGACTCAGTAAGTAAAAAATCCTCTTTTATAACTCCAGTTCCTGGGGGAGTAGGGCCAATGACCATCGCAATGTTGTTAAAAAACACCCTTTTGGCTAGGCAAATCAGAATGAAAAACTAAAATTTAAAAATATATTAATCAAAAACCCAAGACATCAATCTTGGGTTTTTTGCTTTTAAACAGCTATACTTAATAATCCCCTCTTTTCTTAAACCTCGGATCATCTCTCTTGATAAATTCCGTTCTTCTTTTTGGCACTTCTGCTTTTGGTAAACTGGCTTCTTCTGTTTTGCTTGAAGGTTCAATGAGTTGGTTGAGTTCTTTGATTTCAGCATCTGTCAAATCTCGATACCTTCCTGCAGGAATATCCAATGAAATATTGATAATTCGGATACGCTTCAAAGCGGTTACTTCATAACCCAAATATTCACACATTCTACGAATTTGACGATTTAAACCTTGGGTTAACACTATTTTAAAAATGGTGGAGCTAATTTTTTCTACTTTGCATTTCCGAGTAATAGTGTCTAAAATAGGTACGCCATTTCCCATTTTTTCAATGAATCGATCCGTTATGAGTTTGTTAACCGTTACGGTATATTCCTTTTCGTGATTGTTTCGGGCACGTAATATTTTATTGACAATATCACCATCATTGGTCATAAAAATCAAACCTTCGCTAGCTTTGTCTAATCGACCAATAGGGAAAATCCGTTTGGGGTAATTGATATAATCTACAATATTATTTCGGACATCCAAGTTGGTGGTGCATTCAATCCCCACCGGTTTGTAGAACGCCAAATAAACAGGTTTTTCGTTCTTTTCTCGGATTAACTTGCCGTCAATACGTATTTCATCATTTAGAGCTACTTTCGTCCCTAGTTCTGGTACAATCCCGTTTATGGTTACACGACCTTCCTCAATAATTTTATCGGCTTCGCGACGGGAACAATAGCCTGTTTCTCCAATGAATTTGTTGAGACGTTTTAGATTTTCTTCCATACGCCAAAAGTAGTCAATTTGGAAATGTGATGAATTGGAAAATTAAAAATGTTTGAAAAAAGACAGTGAAGTACTATGAAATTGATTCTGTTTCAAATAGAAATTGGGATACTTTTTCATACAAATTCTCATCATTCATACTATGACCTAAATCTATTGTTTCGATGAATTGAACGCCTTTCCATGTGTGGGCTATTTTTTTCCCTTCTTCGAACGCCACTACGGCATCATTAATATCGTGTGCTACTAATCCTTTTATATTTAATTTTGAGGCAAATTTTTCGCCTGAAAAATCATCTATTTTTATTTTAAAATGACTTAAATAATGTGCTTGAAATGCTTTTGATATTTTAGCATTCAAACTTAATAATGTGATGTAATTCTGAAGAAGAATATTGAATTCGCAAGGCGCTCCTAGAATTACCATTTTTTCTATCTTAGTATTTTGATAAATGGATTGATAATACAAACAGCCGTTTCCACCAATAGAGTGGCCAATGAGATAATGGGGCTGAAATTTTTTGACAGCCACGTGAATAAATTCGGCATACTTAGGAATGCTAAATTCTGTTTCGCTAGACATTCCATGTGCGGGTGCGTCTATGGCTATAATAGTGCTTCTTGATTTTTTTAAATGAGGTAGTAAAACTTTCCATCGGGAAGCATTGCTTTCCCATCCGTGAATCAATAAAATAACCGTTTCGTTTCCTTTCCAGGTATAGGTTTGAATATATTCATCCCCGCATTGTAAAATTTCGGTTTTTGATTCTTCTAGTATTTTTGGCAGCTTGTTTATATCCAATTTACCTTTCCTAGGTTCGCTGAAAAAAGCATAGGCAAGCTGAAATGCTTTTTTTGGGAATACAAAACTCAATATATTGATGTAGAACCCAACGGACTTGGTCAATAAAAAATAAGATAAGTTTTTCATAATAAAAAAGTCCCGATGTTTATCGGGACTTAAATTAGATTTAAAATTTGGAAAACATTTTTTCCATTTTTTCCTTTTCTTCGTTAGCCAATGCACTGTCGACTAATATTCTTCCGGAGTGTTCATCGGTGATGATTTTTTTTCTGGCAGCAATCTCTACCTGTGTTTGAGGTGGAATGGTGAAAAAAGATCCGGCAGAGGCTCCTCTTTCGATAGAAACTACTGCTAATCCGTTGCGAACGCTACTTCTAATTCTAGTATAAGCTTTCAGTAATCTTTCCTCAATTAATTTTTGGTATTCCGCTGATTTTTCAGATAAAAAAGATTCTTCTTTTTCAGTCTCCGACATAATAGCGTTTAATTCTGATTTTTTATGTTTCAAGTGGTTCGATTTTGTTTCTAACCGCTCTTTTGATTGTGTGATGATTTCTTTTTTGTGTTCCATAGAAGCTTTCATTTCCTTGATTTGCTTCTCGGCCAATTGAATTTCCAATTCTTGAAACTCTACTTCCTTAGTCAAGGAGTTGAATTCTCTATTATTACGTACACTATCTTGTTGTTTTGTGTATCTTTTGATAGCCTCTTTATGCTCGTCAACGGCATTTTTCTTTACCTTGATTAACTCTTCGATGGTTTCAAGGTCATTCTTTAACTTTTCTGAACGAGTACTCAGTCCAGCCACTTCATCCTCTAAATCTTCCACTTCCAAAGGAAGTTCGCCTCTTACATTTCTAATTTCGTCAATTCTCGTATCGATTAATTGTAAATCGTAAATTGCTCTTAATTTGTCTTCAACACTCAATTCTTTTGTAGTAGCCATATTCTATAAGTACTTAACGGGATTTGTATTTTCTTCTGATAAAACGATTGCAAAATTAGGGATTTTTTTCCGAAGAAAATCAACAATATAATTTTTTGTATAACGTTCACTTTCAAAATGACCAATGTCGGCCAAAAGTAGTTGATTTTCAGCTTCGTAAAATTGGTGATACTTTAAATCTGCTGTCAAAAAAACGTCTGCTCCGGCCTGAATAGCATTTTGTATGGCAAAACTTCCGGAACCGCCAAGGACGGCTACTTTTTTTATGGGTTTCCCCAAGAATGCACTATGCCGAATCCCTTTGCTTTGCATTTTATTTTTTACGAAATTCAGAAAAGCTGTTTCATCCATTGGAACACTCAATTCGCCAATCATTCCCAATCCGATATTTTGATTTTTGTTCTGCAAATCATAAATTTCATAGGCCACTTCCTCATAAACATGATTTTTGAAAAGGGCTTTCAGGATTTTATTTTCCAAATGTTTTTCGAAAGTAACTTCGATTTTGATTTCGTCGGCTTCTACAAATTCAAATCGTTCGCCAATCTCAGGATTACTTTGTTCATTTCCCATATAAGTTCCAATTCCTTTTGAATTGAAACTACAATTTTCATAGTTGCCAATAGTTCCCGCTCCAGCATCAAACAAGGCATTTCTAAGCTGTTCAGCATTTTCTGGAATGGTATACGTTACTAATTTCCGAATGAAATTTTGCTTTGGAATCAGGATTCTTGTCTTAGTCAAACCCAACGCATCAGCGAATATTTTATTTACGCCATCTTGATGATTGTCCAATGCGGTGTGAACGGCATAAATGGTAATATCATTTTTTATGGCTTTTATTATGGAACGTTCCACATAATCCTTACCCGTGATTTTCTTTAATCCGGAAAACAAAATGGGATGAAAACAAACCACCAAATTGCATTTTTTCACAATCGCTTCATCAATCACGTTTTCCAAAGCATCGTGGCAAACTAAAACACCAGTGACTTCCGATTCTTGATTTCCAACCAATAAGCCGACATTGTCAAAATCTTCGGCATAGGCTAGTGGGGCCATTTCTTCGAGTACGGAAAGAATTTCTTTGATTTTCATTTTTCTAGTTTAAAGGTCTATGTTTAAAGGCTAAGGCTCGGGGACTTCAAACCTCAAACAATAAGAAATAAATTTCATACCAAAGATAAAAAATTAAACCTCCTTTTGACGCTATTCGATCAAAATATAGCATTCGAGTTGCTTTTTATTTTTAACTATTTGCCGTAAGTAGAAAACTGAAAATAGCTAATTTCATAGAAATAATCAACTTATTTATTTGTAATAGTTGTTTTAAATGTTTAATTTTAAGTTGTTTAATATTTTATTTAGTAGTAATAATGGAGTAGTAATATAAAAATTTAAGGCCATGAAAATTTCCCTAGAAAAAAAAATATTTATTGGATATATTCTCAATGTATTGGCGGTTATAGCCTCAGCCTTAATCATTATAAATCGGTTAAGTAAAAACAATCCAACGCAATCGGGTTTGATTAACTATGGAGTCGAGTTTGCCATTTTTGGAGTATTAATCACTTTATTGACCATCGTTTATTTTATTATTCGTTCCCAAATTCGTGCCAAAGACATTTTTCAAAACTCCCTTTTGGAAAATAAACAGCTGTTGCAATCTATTATTGATAACAGTTCCAGTCTTATCACAGTTAAAAAAGTTAGTGGGGAATACATATTCGTTAACAAGCAGTTTAGCTCCTTGTTTCAGGCTGTAAATGAAACAATTCCTGGCAAAATTGATGTCGATTTTTTACCCAAAGCACTTTTAGATCCGTTTCGAAATGCTGATTTTGAAGTTCAGAGAGGATTGAAAGAGATTAAAACGGAAGAGATTTTAGAACTCCCGGAAGGTCCAATACCCTACCTTGCCATCAGATTTCCATTATATGATTCCTTCGGGAAAATTTATGCCATTGGTATCATTTTTACCGATATTAAACAACAAAAAGAAGCCTCTAGATATGTTAGGAGTTTAATTGAGGCTAGTTTAGATTCACTTATCATTATCAACAAAGAAGGAAGTATCACTGATTTGAATCTAGCCTTTGAAAACATTACGGGTATTTCTCGAGATAAGATTATTGGCACCAACTTTTCGAACTATTTTACAGAACCCCAAAAAGCAGATGAAGCCTATAGGATCGTTTTTGAAAATGGGATTTTGTCTGATTATCTATTAACTATAAAAGATAAATCTGGAAAATGTACTCCCGTAAATTGCAATGCTTCGGTTTATAAAGATGACAAAGGCAATGTTTCAGGTGTTTTTGCTGCAGCACGGGATGTATCCGAGCAGAGAAAACTCGAATCCTCCTTAAAATCTGCTAACACTTTTTTTGATTTATCAATGGAAATGATGGTTATTGTTAAGGAAAACACCTTTATTAAGGTGAATCCAGCTACGATAAGAACTATAGGTTATACCGAAGAGGAATTACTAGATAGGCCTTTTCTTGAATTTTTTCACCCAGATGACATAAAAATCACTTTAAAAGAATTAGAAATTCTGAAATTGGGCACAGTTACATCGAATTTCGAAAACAGATGTATTTGCAAAGATGGGTCTATAAAATGGCTTTTATGGTCAATAATTAGTGAAGCTTCCACAGGATTACTATATGCACTCGCCCTAAATATGACCGATAAAAAAGAAGCCCAAAAAGCCTTATTAGTTGGGGATAAATTTTTCAGCATGTCTTATGATTTTTTTGGGGTAATTAATTTAGGGTACTTCACAAAAGTAAACGCCTCTTTTTCACGTATTTTAGGATATACTAAAGAGGAAGCTTCTCTTAAAACATTAACATCCCTAGCCCATCCAGAGGACTTAAAAATATATGAGGAGGCTATAAGAAAATTAAAAGAAGGAAAGTCTGATATTAATTTTAGGGCGCGTTCTATTTGTAAAGATGGTACTTATAAATGGTTAGAATGGTCTGCTACGATTGATGTTCAAACGGCTATTGTTTATGCCGCCGCTCGTGATGTTTCAGAATTGGTTAATACCGAAAACATATTAAAATTAGCAGATACTTTTTTTAATATGTCTTCAGAAGCTTTCGTTGTCGGAAAAGACGATCGCCTGCTTAGGATTAATCCAGCATTTACCAAAACTTTTGGGTATGCCGAAAATGAATTGGAAAACCTCACTATTTTTTCTATGGCTAAAGATCAACAAGTAGCCAAAGAAGCTATTGAAAAACTAAAAAAAGGGGAGTCCTTAAATGAATTTGTTATAGATGAGAAGCATAAAAACGGTTCTGATATTTGGATAAACTGGAATATCATTATGGATAAACAAACGGGTTCTATGTATGGAGTTGCTCGTGATATTACCCAAATCAAGTTGGCTCAAAAAAACCTAGACGAGTATAACAAGATAGTAGAGAAAAACGAAAAACAAATTCAGTCAATTATTGAAGGGGCTCCTGACTCAGTTGTTGTGGTTAATCCAGAGACCGTTATTAAAACATGGAATAAAAGAGCAGAATTGGTTTTTGGATGGAAAAAAGAAGAGGTAATTGGCAAACAACTTTTCGAATTTATTACCCATCCAAGAAATGTGGAAACCTATAAAAAAAATATGAAATTATTCTTAGACACTTCTTCAAAATTGATAGTAGGCAAAACCAATGATATTTCAGTACTCAATAAGGAAGGCGAAGAATTTCCGGTTTCTATAAGTGTTGCGCCACTCGAATCGAATGGGGACCAACTTTTCATCCTTTTTTTTAGAAACATTACTGAAGTAAAAAAAATTGTGGATGACTTGCGTGAAAACGAAGAAACCTTGCAATTTATTATTGATAATATAGGAGAAGGAGTTCTTGTAGTCAATCATGAACACCATGTGCTTTTAGCCAATGATGTGGCTAATGAACTCTATGGTGTTGAGCAAGGTACCCGAATGCCTGTTCATTTGTCGGATCGATTTGAGTTGTATTATCCTGACGGAAAAACGATTTTTCCTTCTCAATATTTACCGACAACAATTGCCTTGAATGGTCAAATTTCGGACGACCTCTATTTAGTACTTTGGGATCCAATTGAAAAAATTAAAAAACGGGTACTTGTTAGTGGAAAACCAATTTTTAATGATAACAAACAAATAGTTGCAGCAGTAATTACCATAAAAGACATCACGAAATACGTACAATTAGAAGATGAATTGAGAGATTCATTATCTAACTACAGAAAATTAATAGGTTTTAAAAAAGAGGAAGCAGACAAATCAGAGGCCTTGAAATTAAAAGAGGAGGAAGAGCCAAAACCAATTGAATAAATTTTTTAATCAACAAAAATAGGCGAAATAAATCGCTGCAATGCAACTTCTACTTTGAATATCAAACAATAGTGATAGTTGTTTTTCGTGGAATTCGTGTTGGTATAGTTCTTTTATTTTAAATGAAAGATAATTTAGGATGCTTTCATACTGTAAATCCTCCTCAAGAAATAAGTATCTCTAAGAGCCTTCGATTATATACAAATAAAAACAGTACGAATTTTGTATATTTGTAATTTAAAATCAATAATTATGACAACAATAGCCAATAAATAGGCGAACGGACCAAGTCAGGAAAGGTATTTATGGCAATGTCAACTATTTTGTCATTGCTTCAATAGGGCATTATTCTGAAAAATAAGATATGATTTTACTTCGAAAAATACTGTTTCCGTTTGCCCTTTTGTATGGATTCATCACCGGTATTCGGAATTTTCTTTTTGATAACAATGTTTTTAAATCCTATTCTTTTGATGTTCCCATTATCGCGGTCGGCAATTTAAGCTTAGGCGGCACAGGGAAAACTCCACAAATTGAATATTTGATTCGTTTGCTTTCCCCAAACTATAAAGTGGCCACATTGAGTCGTGGTTACAAGAGAAAATCGAAAGGTTTCATTTTGGCTAATTCCACTTCAAATGCTGAAATTATTGGAGATGAGCCATTCCAATTTTATAAAAAATTTAAGAATATTCAGGTTGCCGTTGATGCCAATAGAAAAAACGGCATCGAAAAATTACTTTCCCAAACCAATAAACCCGAGGTTATATTATTAGACGATGCATTTCAACATAGAAAAGTGAAAGCGGGTTTCTATATTTTGCTGACTTCTTATGGCGATTTATATTCAGATGATTTTATATTGCTAAGGGGAAATTTGCGCGAAAGCAGAGCTGGTGCAAAAAGAGCCAATTTGGTTATTGTCACGAAATGTCCCGCAACTCTTTCGTCTGACGAACAGAGAGAAATTCAAGCCAAATTGAATCTTACTTCCACTCAAGAACTTTATTTTTCTTATATAGATTATGATGAATTTCTCTTTTCGGAAGTTAAATCCATCAAGGTAAGTGAAGTCAGGAATGTTGATAAATTGCTTTTGGCGGGAATTGTCAAACCAGAACCGTTTTTTAAATATTTGCAAAGTGAAAAAGAGGAACAATTGGTTTTTCCTGACCACCATTATTTTTCGGAAAAAGACTTGTTGGAAATAGAAAATAAAGCACAAGGCAAGATTATTATTACCACCGAAAAAGATTTCGTAAGATTAAAGGGCAGCATTCCAAAGGAGCAACTTTTCTATTTGCCCATTCGAAGTTCATTTCTTTCTGCGGCTGAAAAATTTGATAAAACAATTACGGATTATGTGGAAACACGTAAAAGAACGTCAAGGAATTAATTTTGAACGATTAGGATTTGTTAAAACAATCAGGTCAATAATCCTAGAGGAGTAGCCGGTTTCATTATCGTACCAACCTACCACTTTAACCATTTTGTCAATAACCGAAGTAAGTTGCGCATCAAAAACACAGGAATTTTTATTTCCAATAATATCAACAGAAACAATTGGGTCTTCGGTATAATCCAAGATTCCTTTCAAATTAGTTTGAGCCGCACGCTTGAAAGCGCCATTGATTTCATTTATCGTAACTCCCCTTTTTACATTGAAAGTTATATCGGTCAAAGAACCATCGGGGACAGGAACCCGAATGCCGCAACCTCCAATTTTGCCCTCGAATTCCGGAAATATTTTTGTCAATGCTTTCGCAGCGCCTGTTGTAGTAGGAACAATAGATTGGCTTGCGCCTCGTGCCCTCCTCAAATCTTTATGGGGTTGATCGTGTAGACTTTGGTCTGTGGTATAGGAGTGAATGGTTGTAATATAGGCTTGCTCAATGCCACAAAGTTCGTTAATGATTTTTATCATCGGAGCCGCATTATTAGTAGTGCAACTTGCATTTGAAATAATGGTTTCAGTTCCGTCAAGAATATTTTCGTTCACGCCGATAACTACCGTTTTTATGGAATCCACTTCTGAAGGGGCGGAAAGAATTACTTTTTTGGCTCCAGCTACAATATGCGCATTGATTTCCTCGAAAGTGCTGTATTTTCCGGTCGATTCAATGACACAATCAATACGGTTGCTGTTCCAGTCCAGGTTAGAAATATTTTTCTCGTGGAAAAACAAAAAGTGTTTTCCATCGATAATGATTCCTTTCTCGTCGTGTGAAACTTGAAATGGTAAAACCCCATGAATACTGTCGTATTTCATCAGATGTGCCATCGTTTTTGTATCGGCAATATCGTTAATGGCCACGACCTCAATGGTAGGATGGTTGATTAACAGTCGAAATAAATTTCGTCCAATCCTTCCAAAACCATTTATGGCAATTCTTATCATAAGTCTTAAAAGTTTAATGTCAGAAAGTTATAAAGTCAAGCCTTTCGACTTTCTAACTTTACGACATTCGACTATAATATATGTTTTTGGGCTTTGTAGGAGGATCGTACCAATGGTCCGCTTTCTACATGACGGAAACCTAATTCCAAACCAAATTTTTCATACTTGGCAAATTGTTCAGGTGTTATAAATTCCTTAACGGGTAAGTGTTTTTTACTGGGTTGCAAGTACTGGCCAATGGTTACCACATCTACTTTGGCATCATATAAATCCTGCATCGTTTGAAATACTTCTTCCTCGGTTTCTCCAAGCCCCAACATAATTCCAGATTTGGTTCTGTTTATTCCTTGTTCCTTCAAGTATTTCAAAACTTCTAAACTTCGGTCGTATTTGGCTTGGATGCGTACTTCACGCGTCAATCGACGAACAGTTTCCACGTTATGTGAAACCACTTCGGGATTGGCTTCCACGATTCGGTCAATATTTCTTTCGATGCCCTGAAAATCAGGAATAAGCGTTTCAAGAGTCGTGTTTGGGTTCATTCTACGAATGGCTTTTATGGTTTCTATCCAAATAATAGAACCGCCATCTTTCAAATCATCTCTGTCTACACTCGTGATTACGGCATGTTTGATATTCATAATTTTGATGGAACGCGCTACTTTTTCCGGTTCATCCCAATCTACGGTTTCTGGCCTTCCGGTTTTTACCCCACAAAAGCCACAAGAACGGGTGCAAATATTTCCTAAAATCATAAAGGTAGCTGTTCCTTCGCCCCAACATTCACCCATATTCGGGCAACTTCCTGAGGTGCATATTGTGTTCAGATTGTATTTGTCAACTAAACCACGGAGTTCTGTATATTTTTGTCCAATCGGGAGTTTTACCCTCAACCATTTTGGCTTTCCTACTGGTAATGCATTCTCTAAAACAGTTTCCATAAATCAATTTTTGAAAGTGCAAATATAGTGAAAGTTGATTTAGGAATTGGGAATTGAACGAAGAATCAAAATTGAAAACTAAACCAAATTATCGGTTGTGTTGAATGATTTCTGCCAATAATTTTTTGGCACGAAGCAATTTTATTTTCACGTTACTCAAAGGTTCGTCAATTTTATAGGCAATTTCCTGATAACTCATTTCCTGAAAATAACGCAATTGAATCACTTCTTGATAATGCGGTTTGAGTTCTTTGATGAATTGCAAAAGTTGCGAAAGATTCTGCTCTGTAATCAATTCATCTTCTGCCGATGGGGTAGTGTCAGCAACATTATAGACTTGCTGGATTTCGTTGTCAGTGATTTCGACAAAAAGACTCGATTTTTTTTTCCGCAGTAAATCAATATGGACATTTTTGGCAATGGCAATCAGCCAAGTGTTAAACTGGAATTCAGAATTGTAACTGGCTATTTTGTCAAAGGCTTTCGAGAAGGTTTCGATGGTAATGTCTTCCGCATTAGTTTCGTTTTCGGTGCGTTTCAGCATAAAACCGTATACTTCGTTCCAATAAAAATCCAATAGAAAAGTGAAGGCGGCTTGGTCTCCCTTTTTTGCTTTTTCTATTTTTAGATTTATTTCCAATGTACCGGTTTTGAGAAAAGATTCGTTATAAAGATATTCAATTGGGTGAAGATAAGCACTATTTCAATAATTGGAAACCAATACATCACATCTTTTTCTTTTAGTTTTCCGGAGGAAAAACCCAGCGTTATCCAGGTAAAAAGATAACGAAATCCAATGATACTTAAAACCAAGATCCATTGGTATTGAAAAGCCAATAAAACAATAGCTAAAATTACAAATAATAATTGTGAACAATAAAAAAGAGCTAATTGCACCCTGTCGAATGTCTTGTATAAACGCGCCGTGGAAACGTGTCTCCTTTTTTGGTTGAACCAATCCTTGAAAGAGGTTTTTGGTTGCGAATAAGTAAAGCTCTCTTGTGAATAGCAAATAGCGGTATTCTTGCTTTTGGCCACCTGATTGATAAATAAATCATCGTCGCCTGAGCGAATTTGCATGTGGTCAATAAAACCTTTTACATTATAGAATTCCTCTTTTTTGTAAGCTAAATTTCTACCAACACCCATGTAAGGATGTCCTATTTTTGCCCAAGAGAAATATTGAATTGCTGTAAGCATTGTTTCAAAACGAATGATTTTATTCAGAAATGAACCTGCAATTTTTTCATAGGCGCCATAGCCCAAAACAATAGTTTTATTCATGGTGAATTGGGAACTCATACTTGTGATCCAATCCTTCGAAGCGGGATAACAATCGGCGTCCGTAAATAATAAATAGTCTTTTTTGGATGCTTTTATTCCTAGTGTCAGCGCATATTTTTTGTTTCCCCAAAAGGCTTCGTTATTTTCTACTTTTACTAATCGGATGTTGGAATATTGTTTTTCAAATTCTTCAAAAATCTCCAAAGTCGTGTCGCTTGAAGCGTCGTCAATCAGTATGATTTCGTAATCTGGATAATCTTGTTCTGCAAGCAGCGGAATAAACCGAATCACGTTTTCGGCTTCATTTTTGGCACAAACAATAACGGAAATTGGAATTTTTTTTGGAGTTGATTTCTGGGCTTTGGCAAAGGCAAATTTCCCAAAAACAAATAGATAATACGAAAGTTGTATCACAACTACAAGTATAAAAAAGTATAAAGTAAGGGTCAACATAAGGGTTCGGCTTCTTTTTTAGAATCTGAGCAAAGGTAATTATCAATTGTCACACGAGCAAACATTCTTTTTGCGAACTGGCGGAGCAATTATTCATTGTCAAATGGGAATTAATTTTAGGATTTTTGAAATCCAAATCCAAAAATAGGAACCTAAAAATCAAAAATCTAAATCACATTCACTTCGGCTTCGATATGAATGCCAAAAGTCTTAAAAATAGTCTCTTGAATAGTTTCAGAAACGGCTAGAATTTCTTGTCCCGTTGCCTTGCCATAATTTACTAGTACCAAGGCTTGGTTTTTATGAATTCCCGCATCTCCGAAACGTTTTCCCTTGAAACCTGCCTGCTCAATGAGCCATCCCGCGGGAATTTTTACTTCGGTTTCAGAAACTTCATAGTATTTCATTTCTGGAAATTGTTGGTGTATTTTTTCGAAATCAGTTTTCAAAAGAATCGGGTTTTTAAAGAAACTTCCACTGTTTCCCAATTCTTTAGGATCCGGTAATTTACTTTGTCTAATGGCAATTACGGCATTGCTCACGTCCTTCAATGTAGGATTAGTGATGTTTTTTTTCGCCAACTCCGCAGTTATATCTCCATAGGAAGTATTGATTCTGTGGTTGCGTTTTGTCAATTCAAATACCACCGAAGTGATAATGTATTTGTCTTTTGCTTCATTTTTAAAAACACTTTCCCGATATCCAAAATAACAGGCATCTTTGGTGAACGTTTCCATGTCTTGATTTTCAATGGTCATCGCATCGCATAACGTCAAAGTATCTTTAATTTCAGTGCCATAAGCACCAATATTTTGCATTGGGGTTGTGCCCACATTTCCAGGAATAAGTGACATGTTTTCCAAACCGCCAAAGTTTTTATCAATGGTCCAAAGCACAAATTCATGCCAGTTTTCGCCAGCTTGACATTCGACCCATACAACATCATCATTTTCTTGGATGATTTTCTTGCCTTTAAAATCAATGTGAATCACCAATCCTTCAATGTCTTTGGTCAAAAGCATGTTGCTTCCACCACCAAGAATAAATTTTTTCTGGGATTTATTTTCTTTCAAAACAGTTCTTAATTCAGCTAAATTATGTACCGCCACAAACTGCTTTGCTTTGGCTTCGATGCCAAAAGTATTGTAGTTTTTTAAAGAAAAATCGGTTAGTATTTCCATAAAATAAGTAGTTGAAACAATATTATAATTAAGATTTCAAAAGTACGCTAATAATTCATAAAACAGAATTTGGACACATCATTTTGAATTGTTAATTAATTCGTGGTATTTATCGGAAATTATTTTCATATTGGTATTGTAATCTACATTTTCTTCTACAAATTGTCTATTTTTTAAAACGGCAGCGTTTCGATGTTCCCTGTTTTCGAAAGACCAAACTATTTCTTCGGCAAGCATTTTGGAATCATCAATGGGTATCAATTGTCCGTTTTCTCGATGTTTTATCCAGCTTCGATTTCCCGGAATGTCACTCACTATTGGATAACAACCCGAAGCCAAAGCCTCAAACAAGGAAGCTGAAACTCCTTCGGTTATAGGCATGCTGATGTAAAAATTAGATTGGAGTAACAGTTTCGGCAAGTTTGTATTTGGAATCCGACCCGTAAAATCAACCTTTTTTTCAATTTTTAATTTCGTTGTTAATTCTATTAACAACGGTAGTAGTTTCCCATCGCCCACAATGGTCAATTCGAAATCTATCCCTTTTTGGTTTAAAATACTAAAAGCTTTTAAGATGACATCGTGGCGGTATTCGGGCAACAACGAACGGGTAACAATAGCTCTTATCTTTTCAGAATCAGTATTGTTTTTATTTTCAAATTGAACCAAATCGATTCCTTTTGGCAAAAGAAACACTTTTTTCATATCAACATTGGAGGCCTTCATCGAAATGGTCATAACGGGGCCCCAGGCATGAATTAAATCGGCTTTTTTGAACGCATACTGCTGAATCATTTTTTTGAATGGCAATAAAATAGATTTTTCAGGCCATAAATCAGTTCGACCTTGTTGTGCAATTGCCACCGGTTTCGCGCCGGCTAGCACCGCGAGAAAACCATAACTTGTGGTTCTTTCAGCAATAACCATATTAGGTTGCTGCTGTTTGACTATTTTTTGGATTTGAAAAATAGCCATGGCAAATTCTAAAATTCGGAGTATTCGGCTAAAAAAAGTAGCGTTAGGTGTTGTTAATTCCCAGGTGATAATTTCAAAATCCCCAAATTCTTTCAGACCATTCATCCAGGTAATGGCGTCAGCTCTGTAAGTTTCTCCCAGAAAAAGTATCTTCCGTTTTCCCATTTTTATCAATTAGTCTTCGGAAGTTAGTGCCCGATTAATAAAATCGTTCAAGGGCTTCAAAACGATTAGCTTTTTGCTCATTTTTTGCACAAAATCTTTTTTTGTCACTTCTTCAATATCAAATTTTTGGGAAGTTTCAAAACTTTTTAATTTCAGGAATTCAATCGCAGGATGATCTTTTTCGTAACCTCTTGGTGGGTTTTTCAATACGTTTTTTTCATCCCGGTCAAAATCACCAAATTCTTTTTTGAAACTTTTATCGCCGATAATTTCTTCCAAATCTTCATAGAAATAGCCAATTTCTTTGCGTACTTTTTTCAAATCCTCGGCTTCGGGACAATAGAACCCTCCGGCAATAAAGCTGCCAGCCTTCGCGATGTGTATATAGTAGCCAGAACGATTCTTGCCTTTCGCGCCACTTGATATCCAAACGCCAATATGGTCTTTGTAGGGTGATTTGTCCTTTGAAAACCGAATATCGCGGTTGATTCTAAAGGTACAATTTTTCACTTCGAGCATTTCCAATGAAGGATCGTGGGGTTTCATCGCATCCAGAAAATCACCAACTAATAGATGATAGTCTTTTTTGAAAACTTCATATCTTTTTTTATTATCCAAAAACCAATCCCGATTGTTGTTGGCTTTTAAATCATCGATGAATTGCACACTGTCTTTTGAAAGCATATAGTTTAATTATTGCAGTTGTTTTTTCAGATCTTCTTCGCTGATATAGCCTGAATGTTTCCATTTTAGTTCCTTGTTTTCATATAACAAAAGCGTGGGAAGTTCGTCGATTTTCATTTCGGATATCAAGGTTTTGTTTTCATCGGCATTCAATCGGATGATAGTCACTCTGTCCGCCAAATTTTTTTGCATTTGTAAAAGATAGGGTGTCATTTTTTTGCATGGCGCACACCATTCGGCATAAAAGTCAATTAGTACTTTTTTGTCTGAATTTAATAATTCGGCATATTCTTGGCTGCTCATCCCAACGATTTTTTCACTTGGTTTTGAAAACCCCGCCGCATTCCATTTCATAATTCCGCCTTGCAATTCATAGATGGTTTTAAACCCTAATTCAGCTAGTTTTGCAGAAGCTTTTGAGCTTCTTCCACCGCTTTTGCAATAAACAAAAACAGGTTTTGATTTGTCTAAGTTCTCTACATTTGTCACAAAATCATCACCAAGCCAGTTGACATTTGTAGCTTTATGGATATGTTCTGAAGCAAATTCTTCTGGAGTTCTGACGTCGAGTATTTGGGCGTTTGAAGTTGCTTTTATTTTTTCGGCGAAAACTTCAGGAGCCACACTTTCGATTTTTTTAGTGGGTTGACCGTTGCAGGATAAAATCGCAAAGGATAAAATCAAAAAGAATAAACGATGTTTCATGGTGTTTTATTTTTAGAGAATTTAAAATCAATTAAATATACAAATTTTTGAAAAATTATAGGTTAAAAATTTTGTAAGTCTGATGGGTTGATTTCACAATGTTTTCGGTACGTTCGGAATGTGTGTCCGAAATAAAGAGTTGTCCAAAAGTGTCGCTATTGACCATTTCGACTATTTTGGCTACCCGACTTTCGTCCAATTTATCAAAGATATCGTCAAAAAGTAAAATGGGTTTCGTGCCGCATTGGTTCTTTAAAAACTCAAATTGAGCCAGTTTCAAGGCGATCAGAAACGATTTTTGTTGGCCTTGTGATCCGAATTTCTTTATGGGGTAATGGTCGATTTCAAAGGACAAATCATCCTTGTGAATTCCTACACTGGTGTAATGTAATGCTCTGTCTTTGTTGATGTTTTCCTGTAAAAGTGTCAATAAATCATTTTCAGACAAATGGCTTTCGTAGACCAATTGTACCGTTTCCTGCGAACCGGTTATGGCTTGATGATGCGTGTTGAAAATGGGGATAAACTGCTCGATAAATTCTTTTCGCTTCTCGTATATGTATTTTCCAAACGCGTCAAGCTGTTCGTCATATATGGAAAGAGTGTCATTTTCGAAAACGAAATTCAATGCAAAATATTTCAACAAAGCATTGCGCTGACTCATCACTTTTTGGTATTGAATGAGTTGTTTCAGGTATTGGGAATCCAATTGCGATATCACACTGTCCATAAATTTCCTACGAGTATCACTGCCCTCCACAATCAAATCCCTGTCGGCAGGGGAGATAATAACTAAGGGGATAAAGCCTACATGTTCTGAGAATTTATCATATATTTTTCCGTTGCGTTTTAATATTTTTTTTTGCCCTTTTTTTAGGCTGCAAATTATTTGTTCGTTTCTTTCGTCAATTTCAAATTCGCCGTCAATTACAAAAAAATCTTCCCCATGTTTGATGTTTTGAACTGCCAGTGGGTTGAAATAACTCTTCCCATATGCTAAATGGTAGATTGCATCCAGTACATTAGTCTTTCCAATTCCGTTTTTGCCAACGAAACAATTTATTTTGCCCACAAATTCAAAATTTGCTTCGGAAAAGTTCTTATAATTGAATAGCGAAATCTTTTTTAAATACATTTCTACGGCTTGCAGGTATTGGAATTATGGATATTATTAATCCGTTTTTATTAAGTGGGCGCAAATTATTGAAAATTATCCATAAAAGAGGTTTTAGATTTGAATAAATATTATATTTTTGCCGTTCACTAAATTAAATGAAATGGCTACTTACAATAAAAGAGGATATAAAGCACCAAAAGAAAATGAAGTTACTGAAGTAACAGAAGACATAAAAGTTCTTGAAAAAAATAGCGCTACAGCAGGTGTTTTTTCAGCCTTAGACGAAACTGCTTCAAAAACAGAGGATTTTGTAGCTAAAAACCAAAAAATAATCATTGGAATAGTGAGTGCAATTGCATTAATTACAGTTGGTTATTTGGTATATGAAAAATTTGTTTCCGCTCCAAAACAAGAGGAAGCGGCAAGTGAAATGTTTCAAGCACAACAGTATTTTCAAAAAGCAACCGATGGCGTTTCTAGTGATTCTCTATATAAATTATCATTAAAAGGTACTGAAGGTAAATATGGCTTTGTTGACATTGCTGATAAATACTCTGGAACAGATGCTGGAAATTTAGCGAACTATTATGCAGGTATTGCCTACTTGAATACTGGAAAATATACGGAAGCTATTGACTATTTACAGAAATTTAAGTCTGAGGACATTGTTTTAAGTGCTTTAGCAAATGGAGCGATAGGGGACGCTTATTCTCAAAATAAGCAACCAAATGAGGCTCTTGAAAATTATTTGAAAGCGGCTGAGTCAGACAAAAATGATTTTACCACGCCACGTTTCTTGTTGAAAGCCGGAAAAACGGCTTTGGCATTAGGAAATAAAACAGATGCTTTGAAATATTTCACTGATATTAAAGATAATTTTGATGCAACTCCAGAAGCGGCTTCAATTGATGTCTTGATTGGATTAGCTCAGTAATATTAATTTAGGATTTTTCATTTAGATTCGGTATTTTTATATTTTAAAAGTCTTAATTTTTATTCCAAATTAAAATGGCAACCATAAATAAAAACTTATCTGAATACGATAAAGACACAATCCCAAGCGCGAAAAATTTTCGGTTTGGGATTGTTGTTTCAGAGTGGAATGATACCATAACCGAAGGTCTTTGTTTTGGAGCAGTCACTGGACTTTTAGACAATGAAGTGCCATCAGGACACATCATTCGTTGGAATGTACCAGGAAGTTTTGAATTGATTTATGGCGCCAAAAAAATGTTACAAACCCAAAATGTGGATGCTGTAATTGCTATTGGCTGTGTAATTCAAGGACAAACCAAACATTTTGATTTTGTTTGCGAAGCCGTTTCGCAAGGGATAAAAGACTTGAATATAGAAACCGACATTCCCGTTATTTTTTGTGTCCTAACGGATAATACCATGCAACAATCTATTGATAGAAGCGGTGGAAAATACGGCAATAAGGGCACCGAAGCCGCTATCGCTGCCATAAAAATGGCTTATTTAAGATACCAAGCGTCCTTTAGTCATCAATTTAAAAATGAACAATTATTATCGACTGGACCTTTGCAAATAGAAGGTTTACCATTGTTAGATTAATAAAAATAAAAATATACATTTCTAAAGCCTATACTTTTTCAAAAATAGTATAGGTTTTTTCATTTATGATTGATTAAGTAATAAATCCGAAAAGAAATTTCCTAAATTTGCTCACTATTGGTTTTAGAAAATTTAAATTCTAAACCTTAAATAATTTTTTTTAATGTCGAGTATTATTCAATTGCTTCCTGATCACGTTGCCAATCAAATTGCTGCTGGCGAAGTCGTTCAGCGACCTGCTTCGGTGGTCAAGGAATTGCTTGAAAATGCAGTTGATGCTAGGGCAACCGATGTGAAGTTGATAATTAAAGATGCTGGAAAATCATTAGTTCAGGTTATTGATAATGGATTAGGAATGAATGTAACCGATGCGCGTTTGTGTTTTGAGCGCCATGCCACTTCTAAAATCCGTCAAGCCGAAGATCTATTTTCTTTGCATACCAAAGGGTTTCGGGGTGAAGCATTGGCTTCTATTGCCGCAATTGCCCATGTAGAAATGAAAACCAAACAAGACCAGGAAGAACTGGGAACACATATTGTTATTGAAGGTAGCAAGTTTGTGTCACAGGACGTGGCGGTTTCGCCAAAGGGAACTTCTTTCGGTGTCAAAAATTTATTTTTCAATATCCCCGCTCGACGCAATTTCTTAAAGTCGGATACAGTGGAATACCGACATATTATTGACGAGTTTCAACGTGTAGCTTTGGCGCATCCCAAAATATATTTTACGTTTTACCACAATGGCAGTGAAATGTTCAATTTGCAACCTTCGAGTTTGAGACAACGAATTGTAAATATTTTTTCTGGTAAAACCAATGAAAAATTGGTTCCTGTGAACGAAGAAACGGAGATTGTAAGCATCCAAGGTTTTGCATGCAAACCTGAGTTTGCTAAGAAAAATCGCGGTGAACAGTTTTTCTTTGTCAATGATCGTTTTATAAAAAGTGGGTATTTGCACCATGCCGTGATGGCGGCTTATGATGGTTTGCTTAAAGATGGCGCACAGCCGAGTTATTTTTTATATTTGACAGTGCCTCCCAATACGATTGACATCAATATTCATCCCACGAAAACCGAAATCAAGTTTGATGATGAATCTACTTTATATGCTATTTTACGTGCTTCAATAAAACATAGTTTGGGACAATTTAATGTGGCCCCGATTTTAGATTTTGAGCGCGATTCTAATTTAGACACACCCTATCATTACAAAAATTTGGAAGGTGCTACACCAACAATTCAAGTGGATGGTAGTTTTAATCCTTTTTCGGAAGAAGATAAACCTAATAAACATTTTACCAGTTACAGAAAACCCGAGACTACTACAAACTGGGAAAGTTTATATGTAGGTTTAGCGCCCGATTCCGAAGAAGTTGAAACGATTACTTTCGAAAATGAGGAAGTGACATCATCATTGTTTCATCATGAAGACGTAGAACAAGCAGTTCATAAAACGCACCAAATTCATAAAAAATACATCGTAAACCCTATAAAATCAGGGATGATAATTGTAGACCAACAACGGGCGCATCAAAGGATTTTGTACGAACAGTTTCTCACCAATATCACAGTTCACTTAGGGTCTAGCCAACAGTTGTTGTTTCCGCTGCATTTGTATTTTTCTAATGTAGAAATGCAATTAATAACTGAATTAAAGCCCTCGTTGACCAATACGGGTTTTGTTTTTGAAGAAACCAACGAAGATAGTGTTGTGATTTCTGGATTGCCGGTCAATGTCTCGGAAAGTGAAGCCTCACTAGTTTTAGAGGAGCTTTTAAGCGATTTGCAGGACGGAATTCCGGAAAGTAGTTTCAGCCAAAACGATACGATTGCCAAATCTATGGCACGAAGTTTGGCGGTTAAAACGGGAACCTATTTGACACAAAAAGAACAGGAAAACTTGGTTAATGGGCTTTTTGCTTGCAAAGACCCCAATGTTTCCCCATTTCAAAAACCCACTTTCATCACCATACGTGTGGAAGATTTAGACAAAAAATTTGCGCTATGATGAATATCACACCCGTTGTAAAACAACTTTTAGTTATTAATATTTTATTTTTTATTGGCGCGTATTTTGTGCCAGTTGCCTACGATTTTTTTGCACTTTTTTATCCTGAAAGTGATAATTTCAAGGGTTGGCAATTTTTGACGCATATGTTTATGCATGCGCCTTTTCCTAATATTGCACATATATTATTCAATATGTTTGCCTTGTATTCTTTTGGTAGTGCGTTGGAACATTTTTGGGGTGGAAAAAAGTTCTTGTTTTTCTATATTTCATGTGGATTGGGAGCCGCTTTATTGCATACAGGAGTGAATTATTACGAGATTCATTCTCTATTGGCAAATGTTGCTAGTTTGAATTTATTAACTTCCGAAATACATCTATTATTGAATGCCGATTATAGTTCTCTTTTTGATGCAAAAGGTCAAATAATGGCTGGTGAGATTAATACAATTTTACAACGAGTGCAATGTAGTCAGCAACAATTTAACACCATTGTTGAAGCCTCAATGGTTTCAAAGGGCACAGTAGTAGGAGCTTCTGGAGCAATTTATGGATTGTTAGCTGCTTTTGCTTTTATGTTTCCAAATGCTGAGCTGGCTTTGCTATTTATTCCTATTCCCATAAAAGCTAAATATTTTGTGCCGGGTATTTTAGCAATTGATTTATTTTTAGGATTTAAAGGAAGTTCCATTTTTGGCGCAGGAAGCACCGGAATAGCTCATTTTGCTCACGTTGGTGGCGCAATAACAGGTTTCTTGATGATGTGGTTTTGGAAAAAAAATCAATTTAATAATAATCGTTGGGATTAAGCCCACAAATCCTCAAAGAGGGAAATTTAAGAACTAAAAACCAGAACCCAATACCAAACAAAAATGAGTAGCATTATAGACGACTTAAAAAGCCAGTATAAATTTGGTGGAACTGACCAAAGGCTTATCTACTGGAATATTACTTGTTTTCTGGTTTCTTTAGTGTTTTTTTACCAGTTTAGGCTTGGGGCATTTGATTTTCCCAATTGGCTCGCGCTCTCATCAGATCCTTTCGTCTTTATTGTAAAACCTTGGACGCTCTTGACGTATGCTTTCTTTCACGATGGATTCGGACATATCTTTTTCAACATGATTGTCTTGAATTTTTCCAGTACCTTGTTTCTTACATTTTTCACCCAAAAGCAATTGCTGGGATTGTATGTTTTGAGTTCCATATTTGCAGGAATAGCATTTGTTTCAAGCTATTATTTATTAAATTTAAGTGCTTCTATCGTTGGTGCATCGGCAGCGATTATGGCTATTTTAGTTGCTACAACTACCTATAGCCCTTTAATGAACGTTCGTTTGTTGCTCATTGGAAACGTGAAACTGTGGCATATTACACTTGTAATTCTTGTGATTGACCTGATGCAAATCCGTATGGATAATTCGGGAGGGCATATTGCTCATTTAGCAGGTGCTTTTTTTGGCTTTATATTTATCAAATTGTTAGAAAATGGAACCGATTTGAGTAAAATAGTTTCGAGCATAATCAATTTTTTCGTTAATTTGTTTTCAAAATCGTCTTCAACTCCTTTTAAAAAGGTGCATAAAAACTATAAAAAACCAACACGGAAGCCGGTTTCAAAAATTATTACGAAGGATAAGACGCAACAGCAAGTCGATGAAATTTTAGATAAGATCAGTCGTTCAGGCTATGATTGTCTGACAAAAGAAGAAAAAGAATTTTTGTTTAAAGCAGGGAAGTAATTTTGTTTGAAGTTTCAGGCCTAGAGTTAAGCAACCTGAAACTTGAAACCTGAAACCAATAAAAATGAAAAACCTTTCTTGGTTTAATAAAATAATGTTTCTTTTGAATGTAGTGCTTACTTTTTCTACATTCATTGCTTATGCGTTGCCTTTTTTGGCTCCGAAAGTTTTTCCTATTTTGGCAGTGCTGACTTTATTTATGCCTTTGTTTTTTATTTTTAATGGCTTGTTCTTTGTTTATTGGGCTTTTCAATTCAAGAAACGCATGATTTTGTCTGGCTTGGTGCTTTTAATGGGCATTACATTCATCAATAAATTTTATAAATTCTCAACTAAAGACTACCCAGAAGCCGACAAAGATTTTAGTGTAATGAGTTACAACGTGCGCCTGTTTAACGTTTTTAAATGGTTGGATCGAGACGATGTGCCAGAGCATATCTTGGCGTTTATCAATGATAAAAATCCAGATATAGTTTGCATTCAAGAATTTTCTAATTCTGCTAATATAGATTTGAAAGTGTATCGGCATCGCTACATTTTTATGGGAGGCAATAAAATCAAAACAGGTCAGGCTATTTTTTCTAAATTCCCGATTATAGATCAAGGAAATATTGCATTTCCAAATTCCAACAACAATGTCGTTTTTGCCGACATCAAAAAAGGGAAAGACATTATTAGGGTTTATAATATGCATTTGCAGTCCATAAAAATTTCACCCGATGTCAATGAAATAAATGAAAACATCGATGCCATTAATCAGGGAAAATCACAAAAACTTTTCAATAGAATTAGCATAGCTTTCAAACAGCAACAAAATCAAGCCGAGATGATCAAAGAGCATAAAAAAGACTGCCCTTATCCGATTATCATCTGTGGAGACCTTAATAACAGTGCGTTTTCCTATGTTTATAGGAATATAAAAGGAAAATTAAAAGACGCATTTGAAGAAGCCGGTAAGGGATTTGGGCCAACGTATAAGTTTCGCTATTATCCAGCCCGTATCGATTATATTTTTGCAGATGATAACATGACGGTCAAAAAATTTGAAAGCTTCCCCGAATTCGAGAATTCCGATCATTATCCCATTATGGCAAAATTGTCAATGGAATAGTAGTACTCTATTTCAGATTCAATTTTTGGGTTTTTAAATAATCTATTGCATATTTTCCTTCATTGAACACTAAATCCAAAATGCTTAGATTATTCAAAAATCCGTGTTTATCATCAAAAACCTGAGTGTAGGGTTCAAATCGGGATTCGTCTTTTTTTCCGTTTGCCAATTGTCTAAATTCCATTATGGTGTTTGAATCTAATTCTTGGAAGTATTCGGTTGTGGTATTGTATGCTAATTTCATCCGTAAACATTTAGAAACTAGTGATATTGTTTCGAAATTCAAATCCATCAAATAAGTGTGTTTCTTTTCGAATAGGGGACGAATATCATCTTCAAAAAACTCAAAAAATGGTGAGCTTCTATACGCTGCTTCCATTGATTTGAAATGTTGTTTTTGCCAGTCAAATTCATTTTCTATTTTGACCTCTTTTGTTTTTTGATGTATTTGCTTAGAATGTTTTACAGGAATATTCAGTAACTGAATACCGTTTGGACTGTAAATATAGGTCCTGTTTCGATTGGTTTGCTTCTGGAAATTATCCTCGATTTCAAACGTTATACCATCAGCTTTTGCCATTGCCACAAAATGACTAATTGAAGGAAAGTAAGTGGGATGAATAAGAACGGTCATTCGGTTATTCGTGAATTTGGTTATTTGAAGTTTTCTATTGACTTTTCTACTTGATAATTTCGAAGCCCATTTAATTTATTGGTAATACTTTCAATATCTAGTCGTAATTTTAAATAGTCTTTTTCCTTTATAAAGTCCAACTCAAAAGACAATATCAATTCAATTGGTTTAAAACTTCAACAGTTGAGCTAAATGCCATTGTTGTAAAATGTGCTTTGTCTTTAAAGCTTTTTCTTGCTGATCCTTCAGCAATATTTGAACAGATTGAAACAGATGCTCTTCTTAATTGCGAAACTAATCCAAATCTTTCTGAATCAGGAAATGTTGAAGTTAGTTTGTAAATTGATTTAGTAAATTCTTTGGATTCATTCCAAACCTCTAATTTTTCAAATGAATAAATGTACATTTTTATTTAGTTATTTAAAATTATTAGGATGTGCAAATATTTTACTTTTGGTGATCAAATAACCGTAAGACCAAATCAACAAATTAACCTTTTCTCTCTTTTCTTCTTTTCCATAAATATTCCCCACCAAAAAAGATCGCTAAAGCAAGTAAAAATAATTTAAAATAGGATTGTGGCTGTCCGTCCCCACTAACAGTAGTAAACAATCGTTCCCATCGAATTTTACCCAATCCTTTGCCGTTGGTATCCCAGCTCATCCAAATAAATATTGGTTTTCCCACGATATGATTCTCAGGAACAAAGCCCCAATAACGGCTATCTTCAGAGTTATGGCGATTGTCTCCCATCATCCAATAGTAATTTTGTTTGAAAGTATATTCTTTAGCAACTTGGCCATTGATTCTAATTTCGCTGCCTATTATTTTCAAATCGTTTTCTTCATATTCCCCAATAATTTTTTTGTAAAAAGGCAAATTTTCGAGGTTCAATGCCACGGTTTTACCCTTTTGTGGAATATAAATAGGACCATAATTATCACGGTTCCATTTGTTGTTTTGCGGAAAAACACCTGGTTCCACTTCTTTAGCAATATTTCGGACTATACTTTTTACGATAGGATTATTTTTCAATCGACCTGCCGACTCTTCCGTTAAAGCATTAAAGTAAAACGAATTTTGTGCCGTTTGATACACCCCATCCGTAATGTTTAATTCTTTTAGAAGATAGGTTGGGTCAAAACTCGAGCCGTCAGTAGTTACAGTGTAGGAAAATTGTGGTTTTGCCCGTTCCGGTAATACTAAAACGGATCCATTGATATAAACAATACCATCTTTGATTGCTAATGTATCACCTGAAATACCAACACATCGTTTTACGTAATTCGATTTTTTGTCAATTGGTTTTCGTAACCCAATGGTTTTGGTATCTCCAAAATAATGTACGGTATCCGCGGGCCAGTTAAAAACCACAATGTTGGTTCGCTGAATGGTTTGCAAAGCAGGCAATCTATAATAGGGTAATTGAGGAAAATTTAAATAGGATTTTGTGTGCACTATTGGAATAGAATCATGCACCATTGGCAAAGCTACTGTGGTCATTGGAACTCTCGCGCCATAATTGTATTTGCTTACAAACAAAAAGTCACCCACTAACAATGATTTTTCCAATGAAGAAGTTGGAATAGTATAGGGTTGTAAGAAGTAGGTGTGAACAAAAGTTGCCACAATGATAGCAAAAAGCAGCGAACTTATGGTGTCGGATGTTTTGTTTTCAGGATTTAAATTTCTGTCGGTTACATAATTTAATTCCTGGGTATAATTGACATAAAGAATGTACAACCCAAAGGTGGCTATCCCCAGAAAGGTATCTATAGAAGATCGTTTTCCAAAACTTCTAAGAGTTTCGACCCAAATAACAGGAAACATAATCAGGTTGATGATAGGGATGAATAGCAACAATGTCCACCACGATGGGCGACCTATTATTTTCATCAATACAATCGCATTATAAACAGGTGTTGCAGCTTGCCAGCTTTTTCTGCCAGCAGCTACATATAATTTCCAAGTTCCCAAAAAGTGAATTACTTGAATTATCAAGAAAAACACAAACCACTGATATAAAGTCATATTTATTTTGTTTAAAGGTTGAAGTTTAAGGTTGTTCCTTTTGGAATCTTAAACTTGAAATAAGTTTATTTTAATTCCAAAACATCTTTCATGGTAAAAACACCTTGTTTTCCCATAATCCATTCGGCGGCAATCACAGCGCCAAGGGCGAAACCATCCCGATTGTGGGCCGTGTGTTTTATTTCTATAGAATCTACCACCGAATTGTACGTTACCGTATGCGTTCCAGGAATATTTTCGATTCTTTTGGCTTCGATGTGAATTTTATTTTCTTCCGCCTTTTCTAAGGTCCATTTTGTATAGTCACTATTTTCAATAACTCCTTTTGCTAATGAAATTGCAGTGCCGCTTGGAGCATCTAGTTTTTGGGTATGGTGTATTTCTTCCATTTCGACCTGGTAGGAGTCAAATTTTGACATCATTTTCGCCAGATATTCATTGAGTTCGAAGAAAAGATTCACCCCTAAACTAAAATTGGAACTGGAAATAAAAGCCCCTTTTTTTGATTCGCAAAGTACTACCATTTCATCATAATGTGCTAACCACCCCGTAGTTCCTGAAATAACAGGCACATTGGCATGAAAACAGCTAGAAATATTACTGACAGCAACCGTTGGAATGCTAAAGTCGATAGCGACATCAGCATTTGAAAGCCCTTCGTAAGTGTTGAATTCATCTTTTTTCAAAACAATTTCATGGCCTCTTTCCAGCGCAATCCTCTCGATGGTTTGCCCCATTTTTCCGTATCCTAAAAGTGCAATTTTCATTTTTTTGTATCTAAAAATTATAATTAAATGTGAGTCCTAAATTGGTCCTTGATGTTACATCATTAGGGTAAATATTGGGTTTAACAGATAATTTTTCATTCACGTTAAATTGTATTAAAGCAGCGTCGACATTAGCATCAATTATGTTTAAAACATAAAATCCTAAGATAAATAAACCTGATAAATCCCTATTTCGTTGATAAAATTTTTGTCCCAGAATCAACCTGCTATTGTCTAAATAGGAGAATTTATCATCGGTGTATCCTTCCAATCTACGTTTATAAGCATCCCTATATTGATGGTATTTTTTACTGCTATCAGAAAAGAAATAAATACTTGCTCCAATGGCACCGTAAACTAGCGGGATTTTCCAGTATTTTTTATTGTAGGCTTGTCCCAATCCCGGTAAAACTACCGAATAAAAAGCTGTTTTTGCTGGTGTCAATGGGTCTATGTCGTTTGATTTCACAGTGTCTTTTGCAATAAGAACTTCAGTTGTTTTCTCTTGCGAAAAAACGTTGGTATTTCCTAATATAATAAAAAGTAGTCCTATGAAAAAGATTTTATGCACTAGCCTTTTATTAATTTAACAATTCGCTTGAAGTCTTCTTCAGAGTGAAACGGAATAGTAATTTTACCCTTGCCATTTCCAGCCACTTTAAGATCTACTTTAGTGCCAAAATAGGTATTGAAGGTGTTTTTTTGGTTCTCGGCAATTATAAACGAATCCAATCTTACCTTTGTCGCTAGCTTGGGTTTCAAGCTTTCCTGATGGTTTTTTACCAAGGCCTCTGTGTCTCGAACGGAAAGATTCTTACTTACAATTTTCTGATAAATAGCAGTTTGAATGTCTTGGTTTTCGATGTTGATTATCGCTCGACCGTGACCCATACTGATAAAACCATCCCGAATCCCCGTTTGGATAATAGGATCTAATTTTAAAAGTCTCAAATAATTGGCAATTGTAGAGCGTTTTTTTCCCACACGTTCGCTCATTTGCTCTTGGGTGAGTTGAATTTCATCCATCAATCGTTGGTACGAAAGTGCAATTTCGATGGGGTCTAAATCGTGGCGCTGGATGTTTTCAACCAAAGCCATGACTAAGGATTCGTTGTCGTTTGCAATTCGGATATAAGCGGGAACAGTTGTTAATCCCACTAGTGTGGAAGCTCTAAGGCGTCGTTCTCCAGAAATCAATTGGTATTTATTGAAGGCTAATTTGCGAACGGTAATCGGTTGAATTACTCCTAATTCTTTGATAGAAGAAGACAATTCACGTAAAGAGTCTTCGTTGAAATTACTTCTGGGCTGAAACGGATTGATTTCGATAGCATCAATTTCAAGCTCAATAATATTCCCAACCACTTTATCGGCATTTTTATCGCTTACAGATTTTATGTCGTTTTCTGGATCTTTCAGTAGAGCTGATAACCCCCTTCCAAGGACTTGTTTTTTTAGTGCTTTTGCCATAAACCTATTTACTGTTTTTTGTTATAACTTCCTGAGCTAATTGCAAGTAATTGTTAGCTCCCTTACTCGTGGCGTCATAGTTTATTATACTTTCGCCAAAACTAGGAGCCTCACTTAACTTCACGTTTCTTTGAATAATAGTTTCAAAAACCATATCGTTGAAATGTTTTTGAACCTCTTCAACCACTTGATTAGACAAGCGCAATCGAGAGTCAAACATAGTCAATAATAAACCTTCAATATCTAAATTAGGATTGTGAATTTTTTGGATACTTTTTATGGTATTCAATAATTTTCCCAACCCCTCTAATGCAAAATATTCACATTGAATAGGAATGATTACAGAATCAGCGGCTGTCAATGCATTTAAGGTAAGTAAGCCAAGGGATGGGGCACAATCTATGATAATATAATCGTAGTCGTCCTTGATGCTTTCCAATGCTTGTTTCAGCATATATTCTCTATTTTCCTTGTCGACCAATTCGATTTCGATAGCAACAAGGTCTATATGGGATGGTATAACGTCTACATTTGGAGCAGAACTTTTAACTGTTGCCTCCTTTGGTGTATTGCTGTGTTCTAAAACTTGGTACGTTCCTATTTCGGCAGTTTCAACATCTATGCCTAATCCAGAAGTGGCGTTTGCCTGAGGATCAGCGTCGATAAGTAACACTTTTTTTTCTAAAACACCTAATGATGCGGCGAGGTTTATTGACGTTGTCGTCTTTCCAACTCCTCCTTTTTGATTAGCAATCGCAATGATTTTGCCCATTTATTTTTTCGAATTTTGAACGGTAAAAATACAATTAATTATCGTTTCTGAAAATCTATTTTGTTAACATTTGATCGCGATGGCTAGGCACAGTATTTCTGGGAAATTGTTATTACAATTTCTATTATTTTTTGGAGCATCTTCCTGCTGTGATTTTTTATCTTTTCTTGCTATTGCTTCGTATTTCATAATTTAACAAGAATGTTACTTATATCTGAATACTGCTATCTGTTCTTCTTCCCCTTAATCATGAGTTCTAATTGATCCCAAAGTTCTTCTGGAATAGCTTCTAGTAGATTAAATTCCCCAGCACCTTTAAGCCATTCTCCACCATCAATAACGATAACTTCACCATTGATGTAGGCCGAGAAATCAGAAACCAAATAGGCGGCTAAATTTGCTAATTCCTGATGATTGCCCACTCGTTTTAACGGTACTTTTTTTGACAGATCAAATTTATCGGCTAAATCACCCGGCAGCAATCGGTCCCATGCCCCTTTGGTTGGAAAAGGTCCTGGAGCAATAGCATTGGTTCGGATACCATATTTAGCCCATTCTACAGCAAGGCTTCGTGTCATAGCTAACACTCCTGCTTTTGCGGCAGCGCTAGGTACCACATAAGCCGATCCTGTGAACGCATAAGTAGTTACTATATTTAACACTGTCGATGTGGTTTGTTTTGTGTCAATCCAATGTTTTCCAAAAGCGAGGGTGCAGTTCTTTGAGCCTTTCAAAACAATGTCGATAACGGTATCAAAGGCATTAGCCGACAATCTTTCGGTTGGAGAAATGAAATTTCCCGCGGCGTTGTTCAGTAATACATCTACTTTTCCATAAGTTTTCAAAACATCTTGTAACATCGCTTCGACTTGGTCATAATGCCGCACGTCACATTGCACTGCTAAGCAGGTTCCGCCAGTTTCGGTCTCGAGTTCCTTGGCTGTATTTTGTAGTTTTTCTATATCTCGAGAGGTGATGGCTACTTTTGCCCCCAACTCCATAAAATAATGGGTCATGGCTTTGCCTAATCCGCTACCGCCACCTGTAACTACAATCACTTTACCTTTTAAGGCGTCATTACGGAGCATTTTCGCTGAGAAATCCATAGTCTGGGTTTTTTATAAATGTAAATATAAACAAATTTTAAGGCATTCAAGGTGAAATTTTAATGCTAAGTATTTTTCATACCAGATTCATGTTTCTGGATTATATAACTAACAAGTATGATAAAATTACTCCCCAACTAAAATCTCCAAAATACGGATTGCGGTTTCGCTAATTTTCGTGCCAGGGCCAAAAACAGCAGCTACACCCGAGTTAAATAAATACGGGTAATCTTGAGCAGGAATAACACCACCCACAATCACTATAATATCTTCACGATTGTATTTTTTTAGTTCAGCAATGACTTCTGGAACGAGGGTTTTATGTCCTGCCGTGAGTGAGGAAATACCCAAAATATGCACATTGTTTTCCACGGCTTGTTTGGCAACTTCAGCAGGCGTTTGAAAAAGAGCTCCTATGACTACCTCAAAACCAAGGTCGGTATATCCGGTAGCCACTACTTTGGCACCACGGTCATGTCCGTCTTGCCCCATTTTAGCAATCATGATTTTAGGACGACAGCCCTCTTTTTTAGCGAATTTGTCAGTTAGTTGTTTCGCTTTTTCAAAGCTTTTGTCGTCTTTCATTTCGTTGCAATACACACCGCTAAAGGATTTAATTTGTGCTTTGTATCTTCCGAAAATGGTTTCAAGAGCGGTACTAATTTCGCCAAGAGTCGCGCGATTTCTTGCCGCTTCAACAGCTATTTCGAGTAAATTACCCACACCAGTTTGGGCGCAAAGAGTTAATTTTTCGAGCGAAAGACTTACTTTTTCGGTATTTCGGTTGGCTTTAATTCGCTCTAATTGTTCCAATTGTTGCTTCCTCACCATTTGGTTATCGATGTCTAAAATTGACAAAGAGGCTTCTGTTTCCAATTGGTATTTGTTGACGCCAACAATGATATCCTGACCACTATCGATTCGGCCTTGTTTTCTGGCTGCGGCTTCTTCGATGCGCAATTTTGGAATCCCGTCTTCTATAGCTTTGGTCATACCACCCAATGCTTCAATTTCTTCGATGAGTTTCCAAGCACTTTGTGTTATTTCATGAGTCAATTGTTCTACATAATAACTACCTCCCCAGGGATCTATGGTTTTGGTAATCTTGGTTTCTTCCTGTAAATAAAGTTGGGTGTTTCGAGCAATTCGGGCTGAAAAATCAGTAGGTAAAGCGATGGCTTCATCTAAGGCATTGGTGTGCAAGGATTGAGTTCCACCAAAGACAGCTGCTGTCGCTTCAATACAGGTTCGCGCCACATTATTAAAAGGATCTTGCAGGGTTAAACTCCAACCCGAGGTTTGACAATGGGTTCGCAAAATCAATGATTTATCGTTTTTTGGGTTGAATTGTTTAACTAGTTTTGCCCAAATCATTCTTGCTGCACGCAATTTGGCAATTTCCATGAAATGATTCGTCCCAATACCCCAGAAAAATGAAAGGCGAGGGGCAAAGTCATCAATTTTCATTCCCGTTGCCAATCCGGTTCTGATGTATTCCAAGCCATCGGCCAGGGTATAAGCCAACTCAATATCGGCTGTGGCTCCTGCTTCTTGCATGTGATAACCCGAGATGGAAATCGAGTGAAACTTCGGCATTTTTTGGCTAGTGAATTCGAAAATAGCAGCACTAATTTTCATCGAAGGCGCAGGCGGATAAATGTACGTATTACGGACCATAAACTCTTTCAAAATGTCATTTTGTATGGTTCCTGAAAGTTGTTCCAGAGGAACTCCTTGCTCTTCGGCAGCGACAATATAGAATGCCATAATAGGTAAAACAGCGCCATTCATGGTCATGGAAACCGACATTTCGTCGAGTGGAATTTGATCAAATAACATTTTCATATCTTCCACGGTATCTATGGCGACTCCCGCTTTCCCTACGTCACCCGTCACGCGTTCATGATCCGAATCATAGCCCCGATGCGTGGGTAGATCAAAGGCTACGGAAAGTCCTTTTTGACCTGCCGCTAGATTTCTCCTGTAAAAAGCATTACTGTCTTTAGCGGTTGAATAACCAGCATATTGTCGAATCGTCCAAGGACGACGTACGTACATTGTGGTATGAGGTCCCCGTAAATAAGGAGCAAAGCCAGCTCCAAAATCAAGATGTTCTAGATTTTCGATGTCCTTTTCTGAATAGTTGGAATCTAAGGCAATGCCTTCGGTAGTTAAAAAGCTGTTGGGTGCTGGGTGTTGCGATTCGGACCGAGGCTTTTGACCTTCGACTTTTGAGATTGAACTATTCAACTGAATATGTCGTAGATTTTTACGCATTATTTTCTGCTTTGAGTCTTTCTTGCTCTATTTCTTCGGCCAATCGCCTTTCGATTAGGGGTGTAATCAAGGTTTTTCGGGGTTTTATTTTTACGAAAGGGAATAGTTCCAATTCGTTTGTCATGTGATCGTTTGTATTGCGGTGTTTGTTAGTTCCCAGAAGAATTTCCGTGCTTGTATCAAACAATTCCTGTTCTTTATTAGCACTTTCCTGGATTTTTCTTTTGATGATACCTGCGTTCAATTGTTTCAAAAATCCCCCCTGCGCTTCGAAATCGTGAAATAAAGTCAAGGCTTTCTCGGCGAGCTGCTGCGTGAGGCTTTCGATGTAATAACTGCCGTCAGCGGGGTTGTTGACCTTGTTAAAATAGCTTTCGTGTTTAAGAATCAGCAATTGATTTCGGGCAATGCGGTCGCTAAATTCATTGTCTTTGTGGTATAGCGCATCGTAAGGCAAGTTCGCAACAGCATCGGCTCCACCCAGAATGGCGCTCATGCATTCGGTGGTGGTGCGCAATAGGTTTACGTTGTAATCGTATAGCGTTTTGTTGCGCTTTGTGGGCGAAACGAGTATGTGACAATCGATATTATGGCCGTATTCTTTAGCGATGAGGTTAAAAAGCAAGCGCAAAGCACGGAGTTTGGCTATTTCGAAAAAGTAATTGGTTCCTACTGATACCTGAAAAACGATGGGGGTATTTATTTTTGTAATTCGATTAAAATACTCATTGACGTGACCTAAGCTATAGGCAATTTGTTGCGCCATCGTAGCGCCGGCATTTTGATACAAGCCACTATTAATGCTAATTAGTGAAACCTTTGCTGTTGCTGCTGCAAGTGCATTTAGTGTCTCAAAGTTGTTTTTTTCGGGGGTGGTAAACCAGTTACCTTGTTTAGCTAATTCCCCAATAGGATCAAGGTTGCAGTAGATGTTTGCGTTTTTATGTTGGGCAATTCCCTCTATTTTTCGAATGAAATCGATGGAGAGAAAACTCAAATTGAAATAAATCGTTAGCTTTTCTAAGGGAAGGTTTTCCAGTAGTTTTTCGACATCGGTTTGCGCATTAGTAATGGTAAAACGCAGGCTTTCGGCGCCACGAGCGATACTATCTAGGGCTCGAAGGTTTGATTTTGCAAGGTCGTAAACAAAAATATTCTGACAAATTTTGAATTTACTGGCTTTGGTGTTCGAAGCAAAACTGCCTTTGTATTCATCCTTGTGGTAAAAAGGTTTTACCTGAATGTCTTCGGGGGAATTCCAGATTAGGGTAGTAGCATAGTCAGCACCATCGAGTTCAAATTGGATTCGTTGTTTCCACTGTTTGGAGGAAATAGGGTCAAAATCGTCGAATAGCTTTTTCACTTTTGGGCTTCGGATTTTATTTTTTTATATCTTTTTCAAGGCTGTCGCCTTCAAACTCGATGAGATAAATATCCTCGTTCTGCTTTTTCATATAGTATTTTTCGCGAGCGTATTTTTCGATCTGATAGGGATTTTTCAACAGTTTGATCTTTTCCTTATCGTTTTTGATTTCTTGTTGATAATAGGTTTTGTTGTCCTCGAGTTCGTCAATTTGTTTGTCTAGAAAGCGATGGTCAAAATAGGAATAGTTGTCTAGGAATAGCATCCAGGTCGAAAAAAACAACAAAACCCAAACGTATTTGTTGCTTAAAAATGAAAACCAAGGTTTGTATTTATGAGATTTTTTCATTTTATATACGGTCTTTTATCCTCAATAACGACTTCCTAGCTTAAGTTTTTAGAGGAGGTCAATGGGTAATTTTGTTCGTCTCAAAATTAATCAAAAAATAGTTGTTTTTAGCCTTAGCTTCCTTTTTTTTTGAGGCGAATATACTTCGTCTATTCGCATTGATAAAGTCTCCTTTCTTGAAATGATAAATGGAAATATTTTTTAAGTAAAAACTAAAAATAATGTTATTTTTTAGCTTCATTATAGGTCAATTCGCCACTATTTTATCATGCTACTTTTCCTATCCTGCTGCAATTCTTTTTTATTGTGGTGTTACGTAAAATCATCAAAACAGATCAAAATTTAGATATTGGTTAAATTCTTGCTACAAAGGTTGTTTACTACGCATTAAATTCTGACTATTTAAAATTAAATAATTGATTAATAGTGTTTTATATTTTTTAATAAATTAAAGAATCCCTCTAAATTCATATTAATTTCTTCGAATTTACTTTTTTTTGTACAATTTAATCCCTAATTAAGTACTTTTTTTAACTGATACATGCGTTAATTTGCATTAATTAGTTGTTTGTTTTTAAAATTACTATTTCGATTTCGTATACAAATTGGTATTCTGAGAATCAAGACGTAGGTTTTTTTAAGTAATTCACTAATGAAAAACTATTTACAATAATTATTTTTTTAACCAAAAACTGTTTTATTATGAAAAAACAATTACACAGTATTAATTTACTGAATTACCTTTTCTGCAGCATTTTGATGCTGTTGTTAGGTACAAACGTGGGTTGGGGGCAAGCGACAACGAGCCTCTCAACAACATCAACCACATGGACTTGTCCTGCTGGCGTAACCTCCGTTCAAGTGGAAGCCTGGAGTGGTGGTGGTGGTGGATCTGGTTGTGGCGGAAACTCAAAAGTTTATGCAGGTGGTGGTGGTGCTGGTGGAAACTACGCCAAACAAACTGCGGTTCCAGTAATTCCAGGTCATATTTATAATGTGAACATTGGGGCCGGCGGATCTGGTGGGCTTAAAACTGCGGCTACAACTTTTGGAGGAAATGGTGGAACCACTTCCTTTATTGATCAAGTAGCTACTGTACCTTTATTGTCCATAACTGGTGGAACAGGAGGTAATGGTGGTAATGTTACCTACAAATTTGGCTTAGCGGTAAAAAATGGTGGGACTTTAGTGAATATTACTACGCCAACTACGGTGGGAGGATATAGTGTTGCTCCAACCGTTGTTATTGGAATCCCATGGGTAGCATCGACAGCTTATCTTGTTGATCAACAAATTAGCAGTGAGGGTAGGTTGTATACCGTGACTACTGCAGGTACTACAAGTGATGTTCAGCCTATACATTCTATTGGATCGGTAACCAATGGAACGGCAGTCCTTGCTTATGCTGGTGTGGCTGCAACTGCAACGGCCAGTTTAACATCTACAACTCCCTTTCCAATTTCATATATTGCAATTACCAATGTGGGTAGTGGTTATTTAACGGCTCCTGCTATATCATTTTCAGGAGGAACAGTTACGTCGGGATCAGTAGTAGCCTCTGGCTCTACTGCTACTATTAATCCATTGACTATAGTAAATGGAGGAGCGGCAGAAACTTTTACATATGCTCTTGGAGGTAATGGTGGATTAGGAAATTATAATTCTTCAACATTATCCTTAAATGCTAGTGGAGCAGGTGGTGGAGCTGCGGGATCATCTGGTGCTGGAGCTGCAGGAACTGCTGCTACTTCTGCAGGTGTTGCAGGTTTAGGTGGTGTAGGTGCTACCGGCGGAAGTAATGGTGCTGATGGTGTTGCAAGTTTCGTAGGTATTACTAACGTTCCAGGAACTGCTGCTAGCGGAGTAGGTGGTGGTGGTGGTGGTGCTACTGGAGTTACTTCTGCGTTTGGTGGAGCTGGTGCTGCCGGTAAAATTGTGATTACGATTGCGGATACCACAGCCCCTATTGCCGTGACTTCGGCTAGTATCTCAAATCCTTTGGCTGCTAGTTTGCAAGTGGATTGGGTAGCTTCTCAAACTTCTCCTGAGGTAACAGGATATGTGGTTGTGGCTTACCCTGCTAACACGAATCCAGATACTGCTAGTCTTGTAACGGGTACTACTTATGTTAAAGATGCTGCTTTTGGTGCTGGAACAATATTGTATGTAGGTACTGCAATTAGTACTGCAAGTACAGGTTTGACTTTAGGTAATACGTATTATTATAAAGTTTTCGCTTATGATGCAGCTCTTAACTATTCTGCCGAAGTTGAAACTTCAGGTAATACAGAGAATAAGGTTGATGATACGCCTCCTGGAAATCCAGGTGTGGCTACTATCTCAAACCAAACTTTGACTACTATCACTACGAGCTGGTTGCCAGCTACTAGTATTGACGGTGGCGGGTATATGGTAGTGCGTTATTCTGGCGATCCTTCGTTAGAAACGGGAGCAGATCCGGTACAAAAAACTACGTATGCGGTTAATGATATTATTGCTACAGGGACTCCTCCTGTGACAGATCCGATTACACTTCCTAAAAATGGAAAAGTGGTGTATGTAGGGACTAATTTATCTTATGTGTCAACGGGATTGAATTCTGCGGATACCAATCATTTTAAAGTGTACACTTTTGACCAAGATCACAATTATTCAGGATCATCATTTGTTTCAGGAAAAACGGCAACGCAAATAGCGACTCCGGTTGCTTTAGCGGGAAGTCTTCCTACTGCAACAGGTTTTACGGCTAATTGGGAAGTAGCCCCTTTGGTTTCTACTTATAACATTAATGTTTATAAGGCTGCGGATGTGGCATCAACGGTCGTGGGCTGGACAATTACTGATGGTACACAAACTGCTGCAACTTCAGTAGTTGCCAATGTTACTACGGCTAACAATACGGAAAATATCTTGACTCAGAGTACTGGTGGTTCAATTAATACCACAGTTTCGGGTAGTCCAAGTACTGGTTTTGCCGCTAGAGGCGCCACCTACTATTCTACTGCTTTAATCTCTGGTACAGAGGATGTTTTAGATGATGATATCCTTGCTAATGTAGCTGTTTATGATACCCCAAAAGCTGCTCCAGACAAATACTGGCAAGTAACTGCTAATACCGTAGGGTTTAAAAATGTAACAATATCTTCAGATCAATATTCTGCCTACACTGCTTACAAAGCAGCTGTTATTGAAGATTTAACTACATCACCTCCAACTCTTGGTTCACCTGAAGTTCTGGCCTCTGTAGGTTCAGGTCCAAGAGATTGGAAATTACAATACAGTAGTACGGGTACAACAGGTACATTTAAAGATCTAGGAACTTCGGTTCAATTAGCTTCTGCTTTATGGGACACAAGTGTAAACAACTTGCCTTTGCCTTCTGAATGTGATAACAATCCAAATGTGGTTATACGTTGGGTTCAGTCTTCATTCTACAATACATTGGGTAATGAAATGACAACTCCTTCTACAGGAGGAACCTCTCGTATTGACAATATTCTTGTGAAAGGTATTAAGCTAACTGTTGTAAAAGCAGTTACTGAAGGGGCTAATGCTGCCACTTCAAAAGCCATTACAGGTTTAGATACTGGTTCTTACTATTATGACGTGATGGTTTCTAAAGATGACGTTACCGGTTCTACCGGCATTGTATCTAAATATGTTAGCTCTGCTAATTCTAATGTGATGCAAGGTGCTACACTTACGCCTTTAATTGCTCCAGTAGCTACTGCTACTACTAATCAAACTGAATTTGGGTTTACCGCTAACTGGGGTGAAGTTGCCGGTGCGACTGGTTATGGGTTCTATTTGTATACTGCGCCTACACAATCTGATATTGTTGGTTGGAATTTTGATACTAGCCTTGCGGCAACAACCACATCTAGCAATAATACTACAAACACTGTTGTGCAATCAAAAGGTACTGCCACGGTTGCAGCAGTTGCTTTAAACACTTGTGTTACTGCAACGACTTCAGTTTGGACACCTGTAAGTGGTGCAGCTTCAAATTCTAACTGGGAAATACAAGTGAATACCCTTGGGTACAAAAATACAACTGTGTCATCTAAACAATATGCTTCTCAAGCAGCTACTGCGGCTCGTGATTTTAAAGTGCAATATAAAATTGGCGTTGACGGAACGTATGCTGATGTTCCAAATGCTACAATAATTGTAGCAAAAGATTGGACGACAGGTGTATTAAACAATCTTGCTTTGCCAGCTGAATGTGATAACCAAGCATTGGTATACCTTCGTTGGATTAATTACACTACTTTGGCTACGGATGCTACAAACACCATTACAGCTGGTGGTATTTCTTTGGATGAGGTATACGTAAGAGGAAATAATTTGACTCTACAATCGGGTTACCCGGTTACTGTTGCAGAAACTTCTAAAGTACTTGACAATTTAACAAAAGGAAATTATTATTATAAGGTAGTAGCTAATGGAGATAATGTTGTAAATTCTAACTCTGTTAAATCAAATCTTATTTCAGGTATTATTTATTCCTCTTCTGAAGGATCTCCTTTTAGATCTTCTGCATCAGGAACTTTAACCACTACTGGTATATGGGAATATTTTAATGGTGCGGAATGGATACCAACTGCTTTAGCACCTTCAGGGACTGATAATGATATCACCATCTCTGCTGGACATACCTTTACTTTGGCAAGTGACTTTTCTATAGCTTCTGGAAAAACATTGACTGTAAATGGTACGCTTAATTTAGCAGGTTTTAAAGTTACAGGTAATGGTACTTTTGCTATGGCAACAGTAGTGCCAATCTCGTCAACATCTACCGAAAATTATGCTACATTGCAATTAGGAAACAATGTTTCTATAGCAACAGGTATTGCAACTGCTACAAAAACTTTTGCTATAGCTACTAATTATGTTTATAATGGAGTAGGTGTTTTTCAAAACTTTACATCTTTGCCAGCAACAACCTCTGGAGATATTACCATAAGCAATACTACAGGAGTTTCTTTAGTGAATCACACTGCTATTAATGCTCCAGGTCACGTTAGTGTGGCTGCTGGTTCTAAATTATGGTTTGGTGACGGAACTGTCTCTGTGGCTGGAACTACAGGAGGAACTTATAATCTTACTGGATCTGGAAAATTTACAGTTGGAAATGGTGCTACTTTAATAGTTACCGGAAGTAAAGGATTGTCTTTAGGTTCTGGGAACATGTCCATGACAGGAACTAGGACTTGGGGATCAGATATCAATTATTGGTTTTATAAGAATGATGGCTTTACGGTAATGCAAATGGGAGATCTTTTTGCTACCAATGAATTGAATTCACAAAATCCATCGGCTCCTGAGATCACGAGTATCAACCATCTTGTGGTGAATAATCCTTATGGGGTTTATTTAGGATGTTTAAATCCAGTTAAAAATATACTAAATTCAGGATATACTTCGGGTACAAGCGTAAACGGAATGCTTACGGATTATGCCCCTTTAACTGATATCACCATAAAAGGGAATTTGTTTTTTGTTTCTGGTAAATTGATTGCCAATAATGGTACTTTAGAATTAACAGAAGATGGAACTGCTGCTAAATCTTATACAGCTGCAGATGGTAGTACTCGTGTTACCTCTATTCCTTTAACTACAGGAACAGCTTCAGTAATCGTTAAGGGTTCTATTACAGGAGCTGGTACAGGAACTGCATTGCTTAATGGGTATACTAATGGTAAATGGGTTGTAGGTAATTTGAAAAAATTAACAGCATCAGGAAGTAGTCCATCATTAGCCTATCCTATAGGAGATGCAACTACTTATATGTCTTTAGTGCTTACTTTTTCAGGCACTACATCTGTTGCTGGTGGATTGACTGCTAGAACGAATCTTGGGGATCATGCCGATATTAATACTTCGGGCATTAATGCCGCTAAAAGCGTAAATAGAACTTGGACATTAACCAATGATGCTTTAGCTGGTTTTGGTACTTACAATGCTACTTTTAACTATGCGAGTACTGATAATGATGAGGGTGTTACATCGGCTAATTATGGAACTCGTTTGTATGATGGTGCCACTTGGTCAGCTATTGCAACTTCTAGTGCTTCTAGTACTACTGCATCAGTTACTGGTATTTCAGGCTTTGGTGATTTTGTTATTGGAGCACTTATGCCTCCTCCAGCACCAGCTGCTGAGCCAGCTACTTTTTGTGTTTTAGACAATGCTACTATTGCGAGTTTAAGTGGTTCTACTACTGCTACTTCCCCTAAATGGTACGCTGCGGAAACAGGAGGAGCTGCTTTAGCTTCAAGTATTGTTTTGGCTTCAGGAACATATTATGTTTCTCAAACTATTAATACCCTAGAGAGCGATAGAACGCCAGTATTAATAACTGTTAAACCTTCTTATCCTTTCTATGTGGATACAGATGGAGATGGATATGGATCAGGAAGTTCAGTTAGTATATGTACAGTAAATGGAACAACAGCACCAACAGGTTATTCGGTAAACAATACCGATTGTGCTCCTACTGATGCTACAAAATACGCTTCTTATCCTTTCTATGCAGATACAGATGGAGATGGATATGGCTCAGGAAGTTTAGTTAGTGTTTGTGCAGTAAGTTCAACAACAGCGCCAACAGGTTATTCCGTAAACAATACTGATTGTGATGACACTAAAGCTGCTGTACGCCCAGGTGCTACAGAAATAGCTGACG